>Ga0209386_1000001_pt1 | contig 284862 bp, 241 predicted proteins | sample NGEPertwo_FD_184510 | JGI IMG/M metagenome (GOLD analysis project Ga0209386, IMG submission 184510) | Arctic peat soil microbial communities from the Barrow Environmental Observatory site, Barrow, Alaska, USA - NGEE Permafrost154B-two... | ecosystem: Environmental > Terrestrial > Soil >...
CTTTCGACCTACAGGGGGAAGTTGTTTTATCGGCTAATGCAACAAGCAGTGACAACCCCACCGATGCCATTAAAAGAAATAGTGAAAGAGAATCAACTTGTTTAAAGCAGATAAGCAGTTTTGTTTATTGTTCTTTCCATTAGCGTTCCAGCTAGATAGACCATCTTTTGAGTTACTTAAAGCCCTAATCTGTCCTGTTTTGATGTGCCGATAATGAATTTGTAATATACAATTCCAGGCATGTATAGGTGATGATAAGCAGTATCCCAAATCAATTGGGTTATCCATATAATCAATTATTTTTCAATATTTTTCTTCCCATAATATTTTAGGGAATTTTCATTCTTCACAATTTTGAACATGAATTATGACAATGAAACGTAAAATTTAAACAGTTTCAATGGTTCTAAGTCATGAGAGTTATCAATTGTCGTATTCTGGTTTTGACAATGTGTCCGGCCTAAGTTAGCAACTCCATTGAATATTATTTTTGCGCGGACGATCTCATCGTTTCCTGCCAACCCAGGGCGACACTCCTTCGTCGTTTGCCCCGGGCTAGTGTCTGCTGTCCCTTCAGGACAAAAAAGTCAGGATTAATGCTTACCCATACTATCCGTTATAGAACCCGAATGCCTGAAGCAATGAGCTGCCAGTCATTAAGACTGAATCGTTTTCGATGATAACGCCGGAATTGTTTTTTGAACCCAATGAAGGAATGGTCATTTTTCCTTCAAATTGAGATCCAAATTCTACATTTCCACTGTCTTGCCGAAAAATCAAACTTTCAGGAATGGTGCGAACATCAAGTTTCTTTCAGCCATTTTTTGAGTTAAATAATTTTGAAATCGAATTCCTGTTTTCTTCCGTAGAGAAATAAATCAGTCTAAACCAAATCTATTTCTTTTAGCAGCTTATCAGCTCTGTAACCATAAATTGCAATGACTACAAAACAAATTAAGGGAAGTACAAAAGATACATTTACTGCAGGTAAGTATCCAATTTGCCCCAAATCGATGATAGAACCTTGCAAAGGTGGCATTAATGCTCCGCCAACAATTGCCATGACTAAACCAGCTGCACCCAAAGTGGCATCCTGTCCAACTCCCCTTAAAGCAATACCATAAATGGTAGGAAACATCAGAGACATAAATGCTGAAGTTGCAATCAGACAATACAAGCCGGTCATACCTTCAATGAAGATTGTGCCAGTTATTGTAATTAGTCCGCCAATTGCAAAATACATGAGTAATTTACTCGCGTTGATATATTTCATCAGGAAAGTACTGATAAAACGACTTGACAGGAAAATCCCCATGGCTACAATGTTGTACATCTGGGCCGTTGCTTTGTCAATACCCAGGTTATCGGCATATTGAATGACAAATGTCCAGCACATGATTTGAGCGGCGACATAAAATACCTGTGCAATAACGCCTTCACGATAGTTTCTGTTGGCAAATAAGCGCTTGGCAGACTGCCATGGGTGAATTTTATCAGCATTGTTGGTTACCGGTATTTTAACAAGGGCAATCAAAGCAAACATAAAAATGACTACTATCCCAAGAATTACATAGGGATTGCGGATGATCATCAGGTCATTGGTGCGGATGATTGCTTTTGTGCCTTCATCGAGCATGGGGAAAATTAATTCTCCGGCAGCATTTCTTTTATCCGATTCAAGGGCTACCAAAACGATTCGTGATGCCACAAACATACCTAATAACGATCCCATAGGGTTGAATGCCTGAGCAAGGTTTAGCCGCCGGGTTGCAGTTTTTTCACTTCCCAGTGAAAGTATAAAAGGATTGGCTGTGGTTTCCAGAAATGCTAATCCAAAGGTTAGAATGTAAAGTGATAATAAAAAGAAGATAAATTGTTCATATTTCGCAGCAGGATAAAACAATAATGCGCCTGTCGCATACAATGCCAATCCAAGTAAAATGCCCTTTTTATAAGTGAATCGTTGCACAAACAGGGCAGCAGGAATTGCCATGGTAGCATAACCACCATAAAATGCAAATTGAATCAGTGATGCTTTGGCATTGGAAATTTCCATGACCGTTTTAAACGCGGCAACCATGGGGTTTGTTAAATCATTCGCAAAACCCCAAAGTGCAAACAAACTGGTAATTAATATAAATGGCAATAAGTACTTTTTAGGTACAACTTTCTCATTTTCAGGTTTCATAATTTAGAATGATTTGACGTTTTTACTGTTTTATTGACCAATTTTTATATTCGAGTCTCTTTCGGGAAACTTCGGTTTTTTAGGTCGGGCATCATGGAGGTTCCTGCCATGGAACTGTAGTTTCTCTTTTCTCCGGTCAGCTTATTTATCAAAAACGATTGCAATATCTTTTTGTATCATCGTTCGTTAGTCCGTTTTTCTTCTTACCGGTTCCTGAAAACAGAATCAGGAAAACAGAACTCAATCGTCCACTAATCCGAATGTCCGGGATTGGTGAAGATTGAGTTCTGTTTTGGAAATAATCAATTTTAATAAAGTGGCCCGTAAGTTGCGCAAGCCCTGTAGTCAGAGCCTTCTTTGTCTGTTCCAAACGATGCCCATGCACTTGGTCTGAAAACTTTTGTTTCATCAATATTATGCATACTGACAGGGATTCTTAATATGGAAGCCAGAGTTATCAGATCGGCTCCAATATGGCCATAACTGATTGCTCCGTGGTTTGCGCCCCAATTGGCCATCACGCTGTAGACATCCTCAAAAGCACCAACTCCGTTAATCCGTGGCACAAACCAGGTTGTTGGCCATGTCGGATTTGTCCGTTCATCGATAATGGCATGCACATCATCCGGTAATTCAACCGTCCAACCTTCAGCAATTTGTAAAACCGGTCCTAGTCCTTTTACAAGATTCACACGACTCATGGTAACAGGCATTTCGCCTTCAGTTTTAAATTGAGAAGAATAACCGCCGCCACGGAAATATTCACGATCGGCCTGAGGCCATTTGGTGTGATCCAAACATTTTTGGGCTTCATCTTCAGCAATTTCCCAAAACGGTTTCATGGCAGGTTTCCCGTTTTCATCTCTCTGTTGTGCCGTGGCATCCAAGGTAGTTGATCCTGAGTTAATCAGGTGGATAATACCATTTTTTGCCGTTCCCGTAAGTTCTTTCCCAGTCACCCTTTTTACTGCATCCGGGCTCCAGTAGGTTCGTACATCTGAAAAAATCTGTGCTGTATTGGTAAGCAAATGTCCAAATAACATGGCCACTCCATTTAAACTGTCGTTTTCAGTAGCAAGCACAAATGATTGACGGATACCGTTCCAATCGAATGAGGAATTTAATATGGCTTCAGTAAAGTCAGCATTAGGTTGATAGTCGGTCCATTGACGTTGTCCCTGAAAACCACCTAAAATGGCATTGCGGCCAAGACCTTCTTCCCGATATCCTCTTTCAACCAGCTTTGGATTTCCGATCATCATGTCGCGGCAAATCAAAGTCATTTTTACAACTGTATCCCACTCATGTTGTTTCCGTTCTGCACTAGCCTGATTTTTGGGACTGTTGTAGTCTGTGCCTTCCTTGCAATTTGCTTTGGTCCATGCCAGCGCTTTTATGTATTCTTCCTGGTCATAAATGCCTTCATCGATTCTCCGAAGGATTTCAACCGATTCAACAAATTCAGTTCGAATACCAAGGTATTCCTGAAAGAAATTGGAATCGACCATCGATCCGGCAATACCCATTGAACTGTAACCTATTGAAAGGTATGATTTTCCGTTCATTTGAGATGCAGCTAAAGCTGCTTTTGCAAAACGCAGAATTTTTTCTTTAACATCATCAGGGATTGTTGTGTCGTTAGCATCCTGAACATCACGTCCATATATACCAAAAGTTGGCAATCCTTTTTGTGTATAACCAGCCAGGGCAGCAGCCAAATAAACAGCCCCCGGACGTTCAGTCCCATTAAAACCCCAAACCGCTTTCGGAATTAATGGATCTGTATCCATAACTTCTGTTCCGTAGCACCAGCAAGGGCTAACTGTTAATGAAACGCATACATTTTCTTTTTTGAATTTGTTCGCGCACATAGCAGCTTCGGCTACGCCACCAATACAAGTGTCAGCAATCACGCATTCAACTTTTTCACCGCTGGGGAACCTGAGGTTTTCCCCGATAAACTTTGCTGCTGATTTGGCCATTGCCATCACTTGTTCTTCCAATGATTCACGTACGCCACGTTCACGACCGTCAATTACGGGGCGAATCCCAATTTTGGGTAAATCACCAATTAATCTATTTGCCATTTTTATTGTATTTTGGTTTTAAAATTAAGTTTAATTTTTAATAATGTAAAAATGGTAATAAATTAAGGTTTGGTAAATGTTTAAAATTTGTATTTTTGTATCTGATTTAAACATTGACATTAATGAACACTTTTTTTAAAGTGCCGGATAAAGGAGATCCCTCCAATATACTTCAGCTCTTCCCCAGTTATAAATTACAGTTGTTATGTTGCCGTTACTGGTGGCTCCGCAAATGGGAATTCAGGGAATTGTCATTTCCATATTGGAGAATTTACTGGAACAAACAGGATGGGGCCCAAATATCATACAATGGAATAGAGTATGCACTTACAAAAGATAAAATTGTGATTATTGCACCTAATACCTCATTCGCCACAAGACTTTTTAATAGCGAAATCCCATATGAAGGATATGAGTTGGAAGGTGCCCGGGTAGGTGAAACTGAAACAGAAGAACAATTGGTTTCAAAAGGATGCATTATTCATTTATTTATACATTTTAATATTGGGATGCCGTATGATCATATTGCTCCCGGGATTTTCATTTTTGACCTGAATGAACATTTAAATCAAAAGATTTCTGTTATAACCGATCATTTATCTGTTGACTCAACCCGTTTTGATTTTTTTTCAGTATTAGTCATTCAATCTCTGATCAGTGATTTACTTTCAGAAATACCAGCGTCGAGCTGGAATTCTTCGTCAAAAGATCATCGTATTCTTGATGTACTCAGCTTTATTGAAAATAATTTGACTGATAAACTTTTGAATGATAAACTTGCTGAAAATGCAAAATTGTCGACAAATGCATTTACCCGGCTTTTTAGAAATGAAATTGGAATATCGCCTCAAAGATATGTCAGGCAAAAACGTGTAGATAAAGCATGCGTATTATTGCATCATTCCTTGTTGACTATTGATGAAGTTGCTTTTCAATCAGGATTTGCCAATAGATACCATTTTTCCAGAGAATTTAAATCACAAACATGCCTGTCTCCGGCGATGTATCGAAAAGAGTTTAAGTATTGAAGTAGTTACTGTTCTGTTTATTCTCTTTTTGGTTAAATACCCCGACCCTTGGGGCGGTTCCGATTTCGCCTTGCGAGTTAGCGTTTTTGATGCCTCGCGGGTTTGCCCCAAGGTTGTCGAAAATGCAATTTGTAACTACGAATTTTTAATATGATAGATTTATAGAATGCATATGTCGTTGAAATCGGGAAATAACTTTTAGCAAAGCGTTAAGAAAGTTATTCTCGAAATCAAAAAGCAAGGATTCATTGGAATCAAAATGCCGGTAGAGAGTTCTACTCTTTTGTTTTTGAAAGTGAACCTCACATAAATAGGGAATTTATTATCCGTAGACTCCCTGTTACTTCTTAATAAGAAATTGATTACAATCTTCATAACATGTCTGTTTAATAATAAGTCAAAAATAGTCTCTGTAACCGATTAAAAAAACTTCATTTAAAGCTTTTGAAAAGCACCAGAATGAGTCAGCGTGAATCAAATAAAATGTTTGTATTCAATTAGTTGCAGAGTTTGCCGCGACCATAAACAGTACTAAAAGTCATGGTCTCGATTTTGTCCCTAAAAACATGACCAGATATGAAGTTTTTTGATATTTCAGCCAAAAACAAAAGCGCTTAAATCGTTGAATTTAAGCGCTTTTGATATGAATTGACTTCTGTTTTAGTGCCCAGAACAAGACTCGAACTTGCACGCCGTAACCGGCACCAGCCCCTCAAGCTGGCATGTCTACCAATTTCACCATCTGGGCATTTCAATTTTGTGTGTGCAAAACTATAAAAAAACTTCAAATATGCTTCTTATTCACCACAAATTATTTCAAAGTTCTACTGATATTGAATTGTTAAATTACTTCAGGTCTAAAAATCAGTTCAATGTAAATCAGTTCAATCAACCGAAATCTGAATTTTGCTTTATTTTTTCGCTTCATGGTATTTGACCGAAACGAACAAAACCATTTGTTGGAGCAGGACTGAGAACGAGTAATGGCAAGAGTGTATCGTGGTTATTTGCAGTGTTTGGTAATCCGATCATCATTACTGAAGATACATATCAGCCAGATCTTCAAACGCTTTTCGGTTGGGCCATTTTTGATCCCAGGCATCACCGGCAATTTTTTCAATCCGTCCTCTGAATTCAGGAAGAACTCCTTTTTCGGATACAAATCGCAAGGCTTCGTCGAAGGATTTGTACATGCTGGTGAAAAAGGTTTCCTGACGGATGATGTGTTCGCTTGAAAATGTCTGGGCAATTTCGATATTAAAAAACATCACCTCAGCCAGTAATGACGCATCGGCATCGAATAGTATGAGCTTTTTAATCCACTTCTGTGCCACCGATCTTCTTAATTTCGCTTTACGACTGTTAACCGGATAATATTCCTTGCTGATCTGAAAATGACACTGTTCAATTAATTCGTTTTCCTTGGGATTAAATGCGAAATCGTAATATTCTTTGATATTTTTAAACCGATCGTATAAATCAACAATTTGTTCTTCCAGCTGCTGTTTGGTCAATTCTTTCAGGTATTTTCGAAGTTCACGCTTGCTCATGGGTTGCTATTTAAAATTGTTCAGCAGTAAGTTCTTGTTGAGAGAATATAAAAATAAGAAAGTTCGCCGGGTATTTTGCATGGATACAAAAATACCCGGCGAACTTTTCCTTTTAATGGGTCAAAATCAATTGATTTGATTGGGCTGACTTTATATTTTGAATACCGATTGAACCGAATCAGGCAATATTGGTGAACACCGATTGGATGTCATCGTCATCCTCTAATTTGTCAATTAGTTTGTCGATGTCAATTAGTTGCTCTTCAGTGAATTCAACGGGTGTGTTCGGAAATCGCTTTAAATTAGCCTGAGACACTTCAATTTTCAGAATTTCGAGAGCCTGCGTCATCGATCCGAAATTGGTGTAATCGGCATAACAATAAATGAATTCTTCGTCTTCCTCTATTTCTTCCAGTCCTGCATCAATGAGTTCCAATTCCAGGTCTTCCATATTGATTCCTTCTTTTTTATGGAGTTCGAAAACTGCTTTGCGCGAAAACATAAATTCAAGCGAACCGGTTAGCACCAGCACACCACCAGCTTTATTGAAATGCATTTTAACGTTGGCAACGGTACGGGTAGGGTTGTCGGTTGCACATTCAATAAAAATTAAAACCCCATGTGGCCCTTTCCCTTCATAATTTATTTCTATAAAGTTCTCTGCATCTTTTCCTGAAGCTCTTTTGATCGCTGCATCAATATTATCTTTTGGCATATTCTGAGCCTTGGCATTTTGAATAGCGGTGCGGAGCTTGGAATTCATGTCCGGGTCCGGCACACCTTCGCGGGCTGCAACAGTAATGGCTTTACCCAGTTTTGGAAATATACGCGACATTTTATCCCAACGTTTTTCTTTCGTTGCTTTCCGGTATTCATAAGCTCTTCCCATGTAATTTAATTTTTTAGTTACGGCTCAATTTAGCTTGATTTTTTAACGAGGCGAAAATACAAATTGCAAACCTTTTTCCAGAACTAATCTTAAAATAATTGTTTCAGACCGGATTGAGTTTCAGAAATTGAAGTTTAGCCTGAAAATCAGGATCACAGCTATCATTCTAAGTTGTGGTTAATAAAGTTTTAGTACTTTTGCACTGCAAGTCTAAAAAGCAAAACAATATCTGTGCGTCCTCCGGTTTCGAAATGACTTATTGATGAATGAACAAAATCGGATTTAAAATGATTTATTATTGGAACACACAGAAATAAAGTAAATTAATACAACTGATACACATGAGATTTGATGAACTTGGTTTAAATGAAAAAATACTGGAAGCTATTTCGTATATGGATTATGAGAAGGTTTCTGAAATACAAGAACTTACTATCCCCCCAATTTTAGAAGGCAAAGACATATTGGCATGCGCACAAACTGGTACCGGTAAAACCGCAGCCTTTATGTTACCGATTCTCGATCATTTGTCGACACAAGATAATCACGATTTAAGTACTCTGATCATTGTGCCTACCCGAGAACTTGCCATTCAGATTAATCAGCAAGTACAAGGATTTTCCTACTTTTTGAATATTAATTCGATAACTGTTTATGGCGGACGCGACGGTTCTGACTGGGATGCTGAATGCAAAGCGCTGACTAAGGGAACAAACATTATCATTGCCACACCCGGCAAGCTTATTTCTCACCTGAATCTGGGATATGTCAAATTCGATAAAATCAAACATTTGATATTGGATGAGGCTGACCGGATGCTCGATATCGGTTTTTTCGATGATATTATGCGTATTTTAAGTTATCTTCCTGAAAATCGGCAGACACTCATGTTTTCGGCTACTATGCCGCAGAAAATCAGGGAGCTGGCAGCGAAAATATTAACAAATCCGGTCGAGTTCAGTACGGCGATCTCCAAGCCTGCTGAAGGCGTATTACAGGCTGCCTATGTCGTTCATGAAAATCAAAAGATTGCGGTAATCAACAGCCTGATTTCCAACAAGCCCGATTTAGACAGTATTCTGGTCTTTAGTTCGACCAAAAGAAAGGTTAACGAAATTGTAAAAAATCTGAGAAGGGCTGGAAATGTTGTTGAAGGGATTTCGTCTGATCTGGAACAAAAAGAACGGGAAGATGTAGTGATGCGTTTTCGCTCTAAACGTACACGGGTTTTGGTTGCAACCGATGTACTAAGCCGTGGAATTGACATCAAAGACATTAACCTGATTATCAATTTTGACGTTCCCGGCTCAGCTGAAGACTACGTTCACCGGGTTGGGCGAACAGCCCGGGCCGATAAAACCGGTATTGCCATTAGCTTGATTAATGAGCAGGATATGGAAAAATTTGACCGGATTGAAAAGCTCATCGAAATGGAGGTTTTAAAAATTCCAGTACCGGCGGAACTGGGAGAGGCTCCGGTTTATAAAGTTCGTCCACAACGAAAGGGTGGTCGTTCTGGAGGAAAAAGAAATTATTCTTCTGGAGGAAAGCCTAAACGGGGAAATTCAAATCCGGTATAAATTCGCTAAAAGTACGTTTCAAGATGTTTTCCTTTTTTAAGAATATTGACAACAAGGACCATAAGCCTACTTTTGGCGCCTTAAAAATACTGAAATACATTGGCCCTGGCTTGTTGGTCACAGTCGGGTTTATTGATCCGGGAAACTGGGCTTCGAATATAGCTGCCGGAGCTGATTTTGGATACACTTTATTGTGGATGGTTACCATGTCAACCATCATGCTCATCATTCTTCAGCATAATGTGGCACATTTGGGCATCGCAACGGGTTTGTGTTTATCCGAAGCAGCTACCTTACATACCAGGCCCTGGGTTTCCAGATCGATACTTGGGTCGGCTATGGTGGCTTCTGTTTCCACATCTCTGGCCGAAATTTTGGGTGGGGCAATTGCCCTGCAAATGCTTTTTGGAATTCCTATCGCGGCCGGAGCTATTCTGGTTGTCATATTTGTTGGCATCATGCTGGTTACCAATTCGTATGCCCTCATCGAAAAAATAATTATCGCTTTTGTTTCAATCATAGGCCTTTCATTTCTATATGAGCTGAGCCTGGTTGACATCGATTGGGTTCAGGCAGGAATTTCGTGGGTTGTACCATCCATTCCTGAAGGATCGATCCTGATCGTTATGAGTGTTTTGGGTGCAGTCGTGATGCCGCACAATTTATTCCTGCATTCCGAAATTATTCAAAGCCGCCAGTGGAATCTGGAAGATGATAAAGTCATCAAGAAACAGCTTGATTATGAGTTCGCTGATACCTTAATTTCCATGCTTATCGGTTGGGGAATTAACAGTGCAATGATTCTTCTGGCTGCTACTACATTTCATACCAATGGAGTGAAGGTGGATGAATTGCAGCAGGCACAAACAATGTTGGGGCCACTGCTTGGAAATAACGCCGGAGTGGTTTTTGCCATTGCCTTGCTTTTTGCCGGAATAGCCAGTACGATCACTTCAGGAATGGCTGGAGGAAGTATTTTTGCGGGTTTGTTCAGTGAACCATACGATGTGAAAGATAACCATAGCCGGCTGGGAATTGCCTTGTCGTTACTTATTGCATTGGTACTGATTTTTATCATCGGGAATCCATTTAGAGCGTTGATTATTTCTCAAATGATTCTGAGTATACAACTTCCGTTTACTATCTTTTTACAGATCTACCTGACTTCCTCCAAAAAAGTGATGGGGAAGTATGTGAATTCAAAATATACTACGGTATTGATGCTCCTTATTGGAGCCATTGTCACATTCCTGAATGTTTTACTTTTTATAAGTTTTCTGTAAAAATAATCAACGACTATATCTTTCTGATTCAGGAGAAATAAGGATTCGTTGATTTATAGTTGTTTTTTGTTCTGAAAAGGAATGCAGATTCACGTTTTGTTGAATCATCGTTTTTGTTCATAACTATGGAAATGATATGTTTATGATCCTTGAACTCTTTCTCATCTGTTGAAACTAATGTGAAAAAACGAGATGAACAATTGTTAATAAGACGAAGTGATATTCAGTTTGTTTAAACTCTTTAAAATAGTTGCCTGGTATGTCTCTTTTGTTGTATTTTTATTTCATCAGACGAGCGATAAAAAACTGCTCCGAATGAATGGAAAAGGGATTGAGTTTTTAACCGAACTTAAAACCGGATCATCCGGATCTTCGGATCTGCATTCAGAAAGAGTTGAAGTTGAATCAGAAAGCTTGCTTTCAAAGTTCATCAACCAAACATTGACCGTCAAAGGTTCATTCAAAAGTTGATTCAGAAAGGTGAAGATTGGAAGGAACTCCGGTTTCTGAAAATTGAAAGAAGTAGAAGATTGTCTTCGGACGACCGGAAACTTTTCATCGGTTGACTGATCGAAAGACCAGTTAAAGATGACTGAACTGAGGCTTCGTCCGTGAAGATCGATTCGAAAGAAACAATCGAACGGACAACCGGAAGATTTTGCTGTAACAGGCAATTCTGGAAGGTTAAAGGTTGGGAGAGAAAGGCTGAAAAGCCGGAACAAACAGCCAGTTGTAATAACCGTAGTCTGGCACTGAGGAAAACCTTCGGGTGATCTAAAAGTGAATGGGAACTTTCCTAACGGATTGTTCCCATTCGTGTTTTGTATGTCATTCCAAGTTACTGATTCGTTTCTGTATTGTGTTTGTAAATTTATAATTTTTTCTTTTCAGCTCTTCAATCCTTCATTTTACCAGGAGTTCTTCTGGTAATGTAAAATAGAAGGTTGAGCCATTATCCGGTTCCGATTCGAGCCTGATTTTTCCGCCAAGCAATTCCGCCAGATTTTTCGTAATAGCAAGACCCAAACCATTGCCACCATATTTTCTCGTTTGTGCACCTTCAACCTGCCTGAAACGTTCGAAAATTTTATCGTGAAATTCTTTTGCGATACCTATCCCAGTGTCTTTTACATGAAACTGAATGTTGTTTTTTACCATTTCCACCCCAATCTCGATATATCCAGAATCGGTAAATTTCAGGGCATTCCCTATGAAATTGACTAACACCTGTCTGGTTCTGGACTCATCACTCAAAATCATTAATTTAGGAATGGATGTATGGTCGGCGAGTCTTAAATTGATTCCTTTTGAACTGGCCTTAAATGAATACTCTTTCTGTATGTCTGAAATCATGCGCTGTGCTGAGAACTTATTTTTGCTCAATGTAATCTGGCCAGCTTCAATCTTCGAGATATCCAGAACATCATTGATAATAGCCAGTAAATTATTTCCGCTTGAATTAATCAGGTCTGCAAATTCACTTCTGGCTTCTGGCTTCAGTTCCGAATCGGTTAGAAGATCGGAAAACCCAAGAATACTATTAAGTGGAGTGCGTATCTCATGTGACATATTAGCAAGAAATGCTGATTTCAAGCGGTCGCTCTCTTCTGCTTTTTCCTTTGCGGCAATCAGGTCTTTTTCCATCTTTTTCCGTTCGCTGATGTCTTCGCTCAGGAGAATGTAGTTCGTGATCTTTCCTTCCGGGTTTTTAATAGGTGATATTAGAATTGATTCCCAATATTTTTTTCTCCTTTTTGTACGGTTTTGGTGTTCTCCTTTCCATTCTTTTCCTGCAAACAAGTTATTCCAGATTTTAATATATACGTCATCAGACGTATGACCTGGTTTTAAAATTCGAATGATTTTCCCGATTAGTTCATCTCTGGAGTAACCTGAAACTGACATGAATTTTTTGTTTATGTATTCAATGACTCCCCGAGTATTCGTAATTACAACTGAGGCAGGATTTTGGTCGATGGCAACCGAGAGTTTCAGAATTTCAAGATCGGAATTTTTGCGGTTTGTGATATTCTCTTTGATAGCCATGAAATTGATTATTTCTCCAGCTTCATCCCGGATTGGAGAAACATGAACTGATTCCCAGTAAAGTTCGCCATTCTTTTTTCTATTTTGGAATTCTCCATGATACTCGTTGCCTGAAGTAATGGTTTTCCAAAGTCTCGCATATTCTTCTTTCGAGGTGTATCCTGATTGAAGGATTCTTGGATTCTTCCCTTTTATTTCTTCAATTTCATAACCCGTAATTTCAGTGAATTTTAAATTGACATACTCAACATTCCCATCGGTATCGGTAATAACAATACTTGCCGGACTTTGCTCAACTCCTTGTGAAAGCTGGATGATTTTTTGTTGGGTTTCTTTTTGTTTGGTAATATCATGACCATAACCGACCAAACCTATAATTTCTCCTGAATCGTTGGTTAAGGGAATTTTTGTTGTTGAAATAAATCTTTTCCCACCTTTTTGATCAGAAAAAAATTCCATCTTGTTGATGATGGGTTGGGCTGTTTGTATAACCGATAAATCGTCATTGAAGGTTTGTTCAGCAACTGTTGAGTTTAATACTTCGTAATCAGTTTTTCCGATAGCCTGTTTTTCGTCGCTTAATCCCAATAATTCATAATCAGCTTTGTTCGAAATTAATTTTCGGCAAGATGTATCTTTTACATAAATTGGATCTGGAATGTTGTCAATTAATGTTCTTAGCAGGATACGATCATCTGCAAGAGCTTTTTCCGTTCGTCTTCGTTCGGTTATGTCAGAGATCACGCAATGCGTTTGTTTGAAAGTTCCTGCTGGGGTATGTCCTATTCGTCCTTCGAGCTGAATGAGAATAACAGAACCGTCTTTTCTGATCAATTTAAATTCAGACTGGACGATACCATTGGTCATGAAAACAGGGAATGTTTTTTTGAAAAAATCAACGTATTCAGGAGTTAAGTAATCGCCGAACCAATTCCCGATTACCTCTTCTTTCTGATAACCCATCAAATCAAGCCATGTTTCGTTAACATCAATCAAATAGCCATTTTCGTTGAGTGACTGATAGCCGATTGGAGCTTTGTTGAATAACATTTTAAAGCGTTCTTCGCTTTCTTTCAGCACTTCTTCTGCCATCTTGCGTTCAGTGATATCGCGTATGATTCCTTCATGAAAAAGGATTTCTCCATGATCATCGAGGGTGTACCAGCCATGGTCTTCTACCCAGATTTCTGTGCCGTCTTTCTTCTTTTGCCTGAAAATTCCCATTTCCACATACTTTTCTTGCAAAACTACGCTTTCGCGATCTTCCTGTTCAAAATACAGTTCTGATTTGATATCGATGGCTAATAATTCTTCCTTTGAGCTGTAGCCGAGCAATTTAACCATTGCAGGATTTACTTCAATGAATTTTCCGGAATGGGTACTTTTATATACCCCGTCGGGTAAGCGTTCAACTAGATTCTGGTATAATTTTTCACTTTCATGCAAATCAACTTCAACTTGTTTCCGTTGGGTGATGTCGCAGGTATTGCTGCCAATAAATAACTTTTCATTCGTCGAGATCGGATAAAGGATTGTTTCAATAAATCGGATTTCGCCACTTGCGTTACTAATTTCAGATTCAATTAATTCTCCGGATAAATGATACTGGGGGTTTTCTATAATTGATTCAGTATATGATTTTAAATAATTGTAGGTTTCATGATTTTTTTCTTCGTTCGGCGACAAATCGAATTGCACGTCCCAGATTGTTCGTCCAATGCATTCATTTTTTTTGTACCCCGTTATTTTTTCCATGCTTTGGTTCCACTCAACAATTAAACCTTGCTCGTCAAACATTGTAAAACCATTTGCCGATTTTTCAATAAACAGATGGAATTTTTCTTCACTTTCCTGTAACGCTTTTTTTGTTTGATTCTCAGTTTTTATGGAGGCAAGCCTTTTATTTGGCTGATCCTGTGGTTTTTCGGTAGACGTGCTGCTTCTCAGTTCGGTGATGGTGTTCCGGAGTATTGACTCTGCTTTTTTTAGTTCTGCGACTTCATTTTTCAGTTCGGAAGTACGCTCTAAGATCAGATCTTCAATGCTTTTACGAGTATTGGTCGGGTTCTTTACTGACCGAACGAATTCTAATAAAGTATGCAATTGAAGTCTGAATGATAATTCATCCAAGGGGAGAGTCAGGATGGCGTCGGCTCCTGATTCTAAAATTGCATCTGCAAAACTTTGTTGAGATGATATGCTTCCAAAGAGAATAACCGGAATCGAACTGACCGAATCAACTGCCTTCAGTTTTTTACATATTTCAGTTCCTTTTAAATCAGGAAAATCAAGGTTCAGGAAAATAACATCAGGTTTTTCGGATAATACCAAAGATAGTAAACCGTTTCCGGAAGTCGAGTGTCGAATTTCGGCCTGCTGATCAAACTTTCGAACCATTGAATTAATAACAGAAATACTCTCGTTGAACGGATCAGCTATTACATATTTGATCATACTTAATCAGTTCTTGAATATGAGGTTTAATTTAAAGGTAAACTAAAGGTGAATTTGCTCCCTTTCCCGGGTGTGCTTTCTAACCATATTTCCCCGCCATGTCTGGTTGTGAAATCCTTACATAATATCAGGCCTAAGCCTGTTCCTTGTTCATTGTCGGTACCTATTGTATTTGATCGTTTGCCTATTTCAAAAATTGAAGAATGTTTATCCGGACTAATTCCAACTCCATTATCGGAAACCGAAATGTGTAATTCTTGATTAACTGCAATTGCTGTAATTTTAACCTTTCCTCCTTTATTCGAAAATTTTATGGAGTTTGAAATCAGGTTCCTAAGTATTGAATCGATCATATTCTTGTCCGCGAAAATATGAATATCTTTTCTGATGCGGATAACAATATTAATTTCCTTTGTTATGGCAGCACTCTCAACCAAACTTAATGATTCTGTTACTTGTGATTTTAGATTTAGACTTTCAGGAGTAAACTGTCTCTGTCCGTTTTGGTTTTGTGACCAGATCAGTAAATTTTCAAGTAATTTGTATGCGTGATTCGAGGCACTCTCTATGGTTTTTAATCCTTTAAGAAAGGTTTCATCGTCAAACAGATGGTAATTTTTAAGCATTAAATCTGTAAACCCAAGGATCGCATTAAACGGGTTTTTCAGGTCGTGTGCAATAATTGACAGAAATTTGTCTTTTGTTGCATTGAGTTCCTGTAATTCTTCAGCTTGTTTCTCCTTTTGAAATTCAGCTTTTTTTCGTTCAGTTATTTCGGTGACATGTATAATGTACCCATTTATTTCTTTGTTTTTATTGAATGACGGATTAATGTAACACTCCAGAAAACAGATTCCTTCGCGGCTTGATTTATAGAGGTTATTTTTTTTGACAAGGTCAAAATTGAATTCAATTTCGTATTTGCCAGTTTTCCCTTCACTGGTGTCGTACATTACATTTGCGGGTAAGTTAGGGTCAGCAAATAAATTAAAGTCCGTTACTTGTTCCAGACTGCTGATTCCGAACAAATCAAGACAGGCCTGGTTGACATCCTTTAATTTTCCATCTTTATCATACATTTCAATGGCAATCGGGGATTGGACGAAGACATCAAGAAGATTTGGACATTCAACACGAGGATTATTCTTATGATATTTTTCTTCAGTCATTTTTGTCATTATTTACTATTTACAGAAATAGTTTGTTAAATATTATCCATCAAAGTGAAATGAATAAAGAAACCACAAGATAACAAAATTGTAATGTGCTTGATTTTATTTCAGGGTGCTTTTTTTCGATGCCGAATTATCCGTTTATGCTATGTATATATTACGATTAATAGTCAGATTGAAGAAAATAAAGTGAAGGATTCTGTTTCTGGCCTGAGCATCAATTGGACTAAAATATTCTTTTACGAACCGTGGGAATGCGAATATTCAGGACTATATTAACGTTAAAAGGGGAAATGTTTCAGAAATCAATTCTTATTTTGCTGTGTATTAGATGTTTCGGTACCACTCTGATCCAAATCCAAAGTTTGGCTTGCTGATGGAACTGAAGTTAATCTAGACTCAGGAAGCGAGTTGAAATATTCCAACAACTATTTTTCATCGAATCGGGTGCCTAGTCATAGTGGTGAAGGTTATTTCAAGGTCAAATCAGATTCGGTGCATTCATTTATCGTGATAACTTCTGATTTTGATATTCAGGTTACAGGAACAGAGTTCAATGTCTGTTCATATGCTGATGACGTATATTTAGCTCACATTAGCTGTTGGAAAGATCGGAATGAAAATGAACGGTTCTTGAATTTTTTTGGCAATTAAACCCGGGAGCGAAATTTTTACCTGAAAGGGGATCAAGAAAATATTCAGTTAAGACAGTCGATATCGAATCGGAAATAGCATGGAAGGACGGTGAATTTATCTTCAGGGAAATCCCATTCCGCGAATCGTTGTTTGAGTCTAATTTTAATTGTTCTAAAATATTATGTTTTGATAGTCGAACTAAGCAATTTATTGAAAAAATTATGATATCTTGTGCTTTTCTTTTAGATATAATGTTGAATAATCAAAAGTTTTTTTTACTTTTCGAATTGATTAATATGCTAAGATAATGATGATATTTTTAACAAAAATTGATATCAGGGTAGGAGGATTTAATACAGTGAAGTTTAATTCCTTTTCAGGAATCGATCTAATTACCCCTTCTACAGTTATCAGCAATTCAGGCGAGTTCTCAAAAGAGAAAGTGCTACGATCTTCTCATTTAGGTTAATCAGAAAATGGAAAACATTAAAGGACAGAAGAACCAAATTTTAAATACAACAGATTTCAAATTGATCAACAGGTCACATTTGGAAGATTTAGGATACGCTCAAATTATCAGCACGATCTCGCACGAATTGCGTACTCCGGTATCCATTCTGAAATCAAACATTCAAATGTTTAAAGATTTTAACTTTAATGTTGATCAGGACCTAAAGGATGAAAGTATATCCATGTGCGAAGAGTCGGTTGAGAATATTATTTGTTTTCTCAATGATATCCAGTTGCTAAATAAGGCTATTCAGTCAGAAATAATTCCAACATATTCAACTTTTAATGCCAGGGAAATTATAGATCAGGAGTATTTGGAAATGGCCCGGCTCAATTTAGAATATTCACGTATTTTAATTCAGTGGGATCTGGCAGATACTGTTATAATTTCAGATCTTGTGTTACTTCGGCGGATACTGACTAATCTTTTGTCAAATGCACTGAAATTTTCCAGAGAGAAAGTTCTTCTCTTCATCTCCGCGAATCATCAACAGCTAAGTATTATTGTTCAGGATAGGGGTGTCGGAATCCCCGAAGAGGAACTTGAAATGGTATTTAAGCCGTTTTATCGCGCAACAAATGCACAAAGAAAACCTGGGATAGGATTAGGATTAGCAATTGTATCTACATTAACTCAAAGCCTGTGTGGAAATTTATATATATCAAGTACAATTGATCAGGGAACAACAATGAAAATAGTACTTCCATATGAAACTTAAAACAAAAATTCTGGTCATAGAGGATGATATAAGATTAGCTAAAACGATTCGTAATGTTTTGGTATTGCAGGATTACGATGTTTGCGTAGTAACGAATGGAGCTTCAGGTATTCAAAAAGCCTTTGAGTACAATCCTAATTTGATATTGTGTGATATCAAAATGGATCCGGTTGATGGTTATCAGGTGTATAATGTATTAAAGGAAAGTTCGATCATTGATACGGTCCCATTTATTTTTATTACAGGAAGTAGTGATGTTCAGGAAATCCGGTTTGGGATGGATTTAGGTGCGGATGACTATTTTGTAAAGCCATTTAATAATGATGATCTCGTACTTGCAATTGAAAAGAGATTGAGTAAATTTAAAAAACTAACGGAAATAGGCAAACGAGAATTCAAAGCTTTGTTTAAACTGAGTCCAAATGGAATTTTTCTTTTTGATGGTGAAGTTCTTTATGATGCAAATCCTGCTTTGGTGAAAACGCTTGAACTAAATCCGGACCGAATAACCTCCTATACCATTAATGATATCGTTAATCCGCTTTCATTTATAACCATCAAAGAAAAAATACGGAGATGCTCCAACGGATTATTAAACACATTCAGTGAGAATGTTACACTTCAAGCTCAAAGTGGTATTGAAACTGAAGTGACACTTTATGTTTCTGTATATGAGAAATATTCAAGTTATTCCTTAATGATCGGGTTTTTGGCCATGAATTCTAATTTGAAAGGTCCGGAAAGTGATGTTTTTATTTCAGATATCCTTAGTATTTTGAAGAAAGAAAACGTATCCGTAACGGATTCGTTAGGTGAAAAGCTCATTGATGTATTTAAACGGCAGAATCTCAGTATCCGTAAACAGAATACTGATTTCTTCTCGGAACGTGAAAACCAGGTTCTTAGTCTTTCGATGGAAGGTCTTTCTATCAAGATGATTGCTGATAAACTTTCGATTTCAGACCGGACTGTTGAAAAACATCGGTCGAGTTTGATGGGAAAAACCAATTCAAATAACATGATTGAAGTAATTGTTTTTTCACTTCGAAACAATTTACTTGAAATTTAAGCCTGAATTACCCCTCTGAATAATTGTCATGAATGTATTTCGCGGAGTTAAGCCTGCCAGTTCGGTGCTTTGCTGATAACCATTGTCGTCCACTTAATTAAGATAATTGTGTTAGGATCAGTTAATATTGTTTTAGGGAAAGGTATTGGTAAGGTTTTCAAGTATCGAATCAAAATAAGATTAATTAGCCCGAAATTAAAGATACTGTCCTCAAGCCGGACGGGCTTTTTCTTCTTAGGCGGAAGAATACCAACAACTGCATAAATTCCCGAATGAATTGGATTGAAACATCTTCTTCAAATTTGAAGCAACAATTGATCGGAGCGAGTGCGAGGGCCGTCAAAACGCCCGGCTGAGGGTTCGTTTTGACAAGATTTTTGCTTACTTTTCATCGATTGGAAAGTATGGGCCTGTCCGGCCTAAGGACAGAAACGGATTTGAAATTGACCGTTTTAATATTGCTCCACAACTATATGAAGTGATCCATTTTTTTCTGAATAGGAGTTTGTATAAGTATCCTATACCGAATTTTTAGACCTTACTGTGGCATATCAAATTTTATCCCTTCGTAAAGAGATCAATATCTTCAAAAGTTATCCTTAATTGAAAAAAAAACCATATTGGGGAATCATTTCTGGGCAATAGCATATTGTGTAGCCATAGATCTTGATGAAGACAAAAATCAAGAAATAACGTCAAATACCAGGAAGTGCAGAAATGTTAGGAGCAATAACTACTTGAATTCTGACACTTATTGTACGTTAAGTAAATCATCGAAAACATATGATAATGCTGGTTGTTTTACCTAATCTTTCTGTTTTTTCATAAAAATTGAAAATGCAAAAACTGATTTGGGTTCCCCTGTCACCAACGAATATTTCTTCTGATATCTCAATATCCATGAAGGGATACCTGCAAGGATAAAACCTGAAATAATGAGTAGAAAGAAAAGGTTGTTGTTTCCGATAGTACCAATCAAATTAAAGGAAATAAAAATAATAAGTGCATTAACTGTAATTATTATGAGGCTAGCTTTTATGTGATTGCCGGTTAATTTGAGCAATTTATGATGAATATGATTCATGTCTGGCGAAAATGGCGAACGTTTTTGTGATAACCTGATCGTGAAAACCCTGATCGTATCGATAACAGGAACAATAATGATCGACAGGGCAAGTGCACTGGATCCGTATATGCCAGTGGATGAAATTGGGGTAAACTCAAGAAAGTGAATGGTTATTAAAGCTACAACAGTTCCAAGAATAAGAGAACCGGTATCGCCCATAAATATTTTGTTGGTACTGCCAAAAACATTGTACAGGAAAAAGGCGATTAAACTTCCAGTTAGGCTGAAACAAGTAATTGCATAGATATAATCATGGGCAAACAAAAACAATAATCCAAAAACTACAGTGATGAGTATTCCAATTCCTGAAGCCAAACCATCGATTCCGTCGATTAAGTTAAGGGCATTGATTATCCCGACAATAACAATTACTGAAAGAATTGTTCCTACAACATAACTGATTTCCTGTACTCCAAGGATCCCGTGAAGATTTGTAATCCGGTAGTTTCCAAGTATTACCAGATAAAATGCGGTGGCAAGCTGAACGATGAACTTCTTTTTGGCGGATAGACCTATTATGTCATCCTTAAGTCCGATGATAAACATGACCAGTATGGCTATTGCCATGTATTTAAGCTCATCTGTATTGAAGCTATTTAATGATAAAACCTGGCTAATTCTAAAACCTGCAAATATTGCAATTCCGCCCAGTGTTGGTACGATATGTTTAGCCGCTGAGCGGTGGTTAGGTACATCAAACAACTTTTTTGTTTTGGAAATCAGGATGATTTTTGGAATGACAAAGAATGCAATTGTAAATCCAATGACAAGACTTAAAAATATATTTAATTGTATATGCATAATCTTTTTTTAGATCGCTCAAAAGTAAGGCTTTTTATTATAGTAATTATTCAATATTGGTTATCTAATTGATAAATTTAATGAAACGATTGTTTTTCGGTACGAATGGTCGGTTTTAGCCTATGAATGGACTATATTTTTACATTTAGCTATTTTTGAACTGGTCATTAAATATGTATTGGAACAGGAAAAATCGTATACATCCTTAAAACGGGAACAAAATATTTATGGTATATAATTCCTCTTCAAAAATTTAGCATTACTACATTAAAGTATTTTGTTGCTCCTGTTTTTTGTACCTCATAAATCGAAACCCTCCATGTAAGACTAATTCAGAAAGAAATGGTTGCTTCTTTATTTTTTTTATTTATTGAACACTTAATATTTGTTTCAAAGTAGCTTAAATCAAATGAGCTTGTAGCATCACAAAAATAATTAGATCACTTACTTCCTCCCAAGAATTCAGGAGTAAAACATTTAATTGTACAAAGATAGTTTGATGTTTTAGAGTAAATGTTACATCTGTTTGAGTAAAGTTGCATCATTCACTGATTCCAGGAATGTGAATTTTCCATTAAAACAACGAATGAGATTCATTTGACCGAAATTTTCAGAATGTGGAGTTTGAATTTAACTCAAAAAAACGGCCGTCTCAATTTTGATTTGAGACGGCCGGTTTATATGATGCTAATAGGCTTATTTAAAATCCCAGTAATTCACTTCCGCCTCGGTTTCCTTGTCCGATTGCTGGAGCCAGTAGGCTGGTGTAACTCTTTTTCCTGAAGGACTTTTTAAACTGCGTTTATAAATGTTAAAATCCGGGTTGGAAAGTAAGTCTGTGATGAATGCATGTAAACATAGTGGTATCCTTTCGCTCTTTTGTGATAATAAATACTTATAGTGCAATTATCACAAAATTTTGATATTTGTCTTTCTTATGCATTTGATATTGGTTTGTTCTTCTTAATTTTAGTAACAGTTTAATTATCTAATCAGACGGAAAATTATAACGTGATGAATATTAGAGGGAAGAATTTATTTCAAAAAGTACCAATCAGAGTAAACAGATTTTTGGTCTTAAAGAGATACTCAATTCAGTTGCTTTTGAATTACGTTATCCGGTACCATCATGACGTCCACTATTCAATGGTTCAGAAAATCTGGTTTTAGCCATATTTCTTACGTTGAAGGATCATTTTTAAGGGAGAATATTCTATTGATAATATCCTTTTGATTGTCAATTACCTCAATTTTTCAGTGATTCAGATCAAAGCACGATAAAGTTGAAAAATAATTGAGTTTTAATGTGAATTTACTTTCAACTCAGATAATAAAGCAATTTAGGCAGTCCAATTTTGATGTATCCGTAATGAAATTTGAATTGCCAGCTTCCAATATAAAATATAATTACAGCTAAATATTTATTGAATAGAATATTAATAAACCTTCTAATTATCACTCTAAAGTTTTTACATTTAACTGTTATTTTTTTCAAGACTATGGTATAGGTATTCCGGATGAAGAATTTGAAATGAATTATTGGTCTTTTTATATGGCATTAAATTTAGAAACTGTTTAAAAATAGAATTAAAAGTATTTAAACACAGAGAAATAGTATTAATCCATAGCAAATGCCAGGTTGAATTGAAGATTTCAAAAGTATTGTTTTTCATTTACAGAGAGAATACACAGAGTATACTGAGCCTAAAATCGCAAAGCGATTTTTTCTTCCCTGTGATCTCCGTGTTTTCTCAAATAGTATTTTTTATTGAAGTGTAATCTATAAAGCTGAACGACAAGTTCTTTAATCGAAATTAAAACTCTCTGTGTTAAATTTAAACAGTCACTTAAAGCACATTTAATATTGAAGGCTGGGTTTAGTAATTGTATATTCATTGGTGAAAAATGCTGGACAAATAAATTGAGAAATTCAGTCAAGTTGGCAAAGGTATTCTGGTTCTAATAATTACACCTTATGAACTATCTAACTAAGATTCTTGTAATTGACGATGATCAACGATTGGGAATAACTATTAAAAACGTACTCTCCTTTCACGGTTATGATGTTTGTTATGCTAATAATGGGGCTTTGGGTATTCAAAAAGTATTTGAATACACCCCTGATTTGATCTTGTGTGATATTAACATGGATTCAATTGATGGTTTTCAGGTTTTCAATGTTCTAAAAGAAAGTTCCCTGCTAGATCAGATTCCATTTATTTTTATAACAGGTAACTCAGATCTGAAGGATATCAGGCTTGGTATGGTTTTGGGTGCCGATGATTATTTTGTAAAGCCGTTTAATAATGAAGATCTAATCACTACCATTGAAAAGAGGTTAAGTAAATTTAAAAAATTGAAGGAAATTGGACGACATGAGTTTAATGCTTTATTTCAGGTGACTCCCAATGGTATTTTTTTATTTGATGGACATATGATAATTGATGCAAATCCTGCTTTACTTAATATGGTTGGCCTGAAAAAGGGAAATATCACCTCTTATTCGATCGAAGATATTATTGATCCGGTTTCATACCTTACGATCGAAGATAAAATTAACAGATGTTCGAAAGGAATACTTAATTTCTTTAGTGAAAAAGTTGAAATTAAATCAGCAAATAATAAAAAACTGGAAGTTAATTTGGTTGTTTCTGTTTATGAAAAATTTTCAGGACACTCATTAATGGCTGGACTCTGTACCCGTTTACATACCATGGAAGAGGAAAATGAGGACTTTTTTTTAGATATGTTAAAAGTATTAAAAAAAGAGAATGTTGTTGTAACTGATTCACTTGGAAAACAATTAACTGAAGTATTCAGAAAGCAAAATAAATATTTGGATCGGCAGGTTGAGGACTTTTTTTCCAAACGTGAATCTGAAGTGTTGTGTCTTTCGATGGAAGGATTGCCCATGAAGTTAATTGCAGATAAATTGTGTATTTCTAGTCGTACTGTGGAAAAACATCGGGCAAACCTAATGGAGAAAACCAATTCGAAGAATATGATTGAAGTAATTATTTATGCCCTGCGAAATAATCTGATTGAGATATAACACTCCAAATATCCATAACATATTAGCTGACAGCATTATTTTTGATTTAAGTTTGAATACACAATTATCTGATGATTAGGAAGTCCTCATTAAATGTGATTACGTATCTAAAATTTCTCAAATTTTAACTGAACAATGGCTCTAATGGTTTCCTGAATATATTCATTCTAATTATTCGGAGTTTCCCATTTCCACTCAAATCCAATTTTTGATTTCAAAAAACCTATTCACATCATTTTTTGTACCTGTACAATTGACATGGTTTAAAGTCAATACGTGAAATCACTTATTTGTCAAAATCAAAATATTTTAGTGATTTCACTTATTGTCTTCGGGTTTTATTTAAGTGAAATTTGATACAGCGATTCATTATATGATGTGATTAAAGGGACTTCACATCAGGAAAGTATTACATGTCTTATCTTATCATCACAATTTTTTTTGTGCCGAAAGTGCTTTAAATTAAGCATGTAATGAATTCATGTATCGTTATTTTTCATCCCCTCGCAATTTAATATCTGTTATTATGAGGTCGATTTTCACACTTTTCGTTTTTTGTTTTTTTTGTTTGAGCGTTTCTTTCACTTCAGGAACTCAAAAACATATAAAAAATATAAAAGCCAGGACTGGTGTTTGTTGTGCCAGCCAAACGGCAAAGACTGACTCTATCCCAAATTTTTCAATAACCATTAATGGCCCACAAAATATTGTAACGATTAAAACCGATTCACTAACGGTGAAAACAACCGAAACCATTACAAATAAAGCAAAAGCCATTAATACAATAAAAATTGATGGCAAAAACAATTCTGTCTCGGTCAGCCAGGAAACGAAAGGGAAAGTAAGCATTAAGCAAAACGGAAATAACAATCAAGTACATCTGTCACAATCAAACTATAAACCATAAAACGAGGAAAGGAGGTTATTGCATTTTAATCGAAAAAAGGGTTTTTCATAAATCGTAAACTAACAATACAAGTTTTATTTTTTCACTCATTTATTAATTAAAAAACCAAAATCATGAAAAAAGTAAGTTTATTTTTAGGTTTTGCCTTTATGGCAAGTATGGTATTCGCTCAGAATTCAGCGACTGTAAATCAAACAAATGATGGAAACAAAGCAAATGTTACCCAATCTGGGCCGAAAAATACTGCACAGGTTGATCAGGTTGGTTCAAGTAACTTTGTAACGGTTGATTCAAAGGGTACTGATAATACAGCAACTGTTGTGCAAAATGGTTCAAGGAATGGCGATTATGGAAAACCAAATTGGGGTTTTCTAAAACAAGATGGTAATAATAATATTGCAACTTTAAAAGAAGGATTACTGGGAGGAACAGTTTCGAATGATAATGATGGTTTCATTGATCAAAAAGGAAATGGTAATACTGCAACAATGGAAATAATGGGTAGTAACCACAATTTTGTTAATCATGGGATTACTCAAATCCAGAATGAAGCAACGCTTGGTAACACTGCAACAATTAAACAATCTTCATATAATAATGACATGGATGTTCGCCAGGAAGGTTCAGCGAATGTTGTAAATGGAACTACACAGGGTAGCAATGATCAGTTCTTTGTAGGACAACATGGTATTAATAATAATGCAACTGTTAGCCAGATTGGAGACAACAATGGAGAATATGCTTCTGGTTTTAATATTGGAACTACTGGTGATACTTGGAATAGAATAACTCAGACAGGTAGTGATAACATTGGATCAGTTGCTCAGGGTAGCAATAATAGATTCAAGATGGAGCAATATGGTGTAACAAATACTGCTAAGATTAGTCAATTGGGAAATAATGTTGTCACTACGTTGCAAGATGGTGACCTTAATATTATTGCTGGTTATTCAAGTGATGTGGCTGAGTTCGCAATTGGTGCTTCAATGGAGGCAAAACAATATGGCAGTGACAACAAATTGTATGTAAGCACCGCAGGTTCGTTAACTGTAAATCAGGGCAAATTGGCTCAAGATGGTAATCACAATACAATTAAATACATTCAGACATCTACAGGTTCAGCTACATTGGATCAGGATGGTAACAGCAACCTGATTTGGTTAAACAATACCAGTGCTGCAACAGCAAGTATTGATATTGACCAGACTGGTGACGGTAATGTTGTTGCTAGTTTTGCTGGTGACGTGGCTTCTGGTGCCAGAAGTGCCGCTACATTCGCAGGTGCAAGTTTAACAATTGACCAGAAAGGTGCTGGAAGCAATTTGTTGAATTTGAATTCTGCTGGAGCTGATGCAGTTATCGATGTAATGCAAGATGGAACCAACAATTGGGCAAGTGTAAATCAGTCAACTGTAATTGTACCATAGTTATTTGTTTCAAAAATACCTGCCACCATCTTCAAAACCGGAATGGCTTAGTTGCTAAATCCTTAATGTGATGGTTTAATCCCCGGTCCTTTTGGGCCGGGGAAAAGGTATAAATAATGAATGTTTTTTGTAAATATTTAAAATCAAAAATCATGAAGAAACTAAGTTTTATTCTTGGTATGGTGCTGGTTGCAGGTGTGGCCTTGGCTCAGTTCACTCCGGTTACTCCGGTTACGATCACAAGAACGAATCCAACTACCGGAACTGCAAATGCAGCAACGGTTAATCAAACCGGGTCAAATGAAAAGGCCCAAGTTGCACAAACTGGCATAAAAAACGTTGCAAATGTTGACCAATCAGGTGGTGATGCTAATTACATTGATGTGGTTTCAAACGGCAACTCAAATGAAGTTGATGTGGATCAGGTCGGTCCGCAAAACGGAAATAGTCCTTATCAAAATTACAGTCTTGTTCCTCACAACTACGTTCATCAAAGCGGAAACAATAATTATGCAAAGTTAGATGAGCGTTCTGATCGATCAGATTTTAGAATTGATCAATTAGGTGGATTTAACGATGCTATTGTAACTCAAAGAGGTTTTGATCATGGCGATAATACTGTTGGATTAACTCAGATTCATACTGGTGAGAACACAAATAGAAACTACGCAAAAATTAGTCAGAGTACCACTGGCGGTGTAACAGACGTTTCACAAACTGGCTCCGCAAACCTTTTAGAATCAACCCAAAGTGGATATCTTAATTCCTATACTGCGATTCAGAATGGTGTTTCAAATAGTGCCAATATTACTCAACTTGGAGGTAATTTTGGTAATTGGGGAGATTACGATGTGAATAAACTAACCCAGCACGGGGATGACAACAAAGCCAGTCTGACTCAAAATGGAGTTGATAATAATCTTTATGGTTATGGCGCATTCCATTTTCAGGTTGACCAACAGGGTTCTGGAAATTCAACCGGATTAAACTTAACCTTAAGCAGTGCTGATGTTACGCAGCAAGGGAATTACAATACAATTGGTGGTATCAATGCCGCTGCAACATTTACTGAGGATGTGGCTGTTTTTGGTTCGACTTCAGGCTTGGTTGCAAACCAATATGGCGACAACAACAAATTGTATGTGAATACCAATGGTAAGCTTAATGTTACCCAGGGAGCTTTATTAGATCCAACAACAATTGGAAATACAATCAAATATGTGCAGACATCGACTGAAGAATTTACGTTTACTCAGGCCGGAGATAATAACCTGCTTTGGTTAAAAAACACAAGTGCCGCCAATGCGGCTAATTTTGATATTGATCAGGTTGGAGACGGTAACGTTGTCGCCAGTTTTGAAGATGGATTGGCCACCGGTACTAAAAGTAGTGCTTCGTTTGCCGGTACATATTTGAAAATTGACCAAAAAGGAGCTGGAGACAATATGTTGGATTTGAATTCGACAGGAGCTACAGATTACGTTAGCGTAATTCAAGACGGATCAAACAATTGGGCAAGTGTAAGTCAGTCAGCTGATATACATCCCTAATTATTTGTTTCAAAAATACCTGCCACCATCTTCAAACCGGAATAGGTTAGTCCCTTAATCCTTAATGTGTGATGGTTTAATCCCCGGCCTTCGGGCTGGGGTAATTTAAATTTTATGACGATGAATAAAACCAGTTACTTATTATTTCTGTTAATGCTCAATTTTTTCACTGCATTTTCTCAGGGTAATGTTTTGGTGAATGAGACTGAAGAGAATGAATCCATTCATCAGATAAAGACTTCAGGCCTGTCAGATATTTTGAGTTTTCAAATGCAAAATCAGGGTATCAGTAACATGACAATGACCCAGCAGATTGGAAATTGGAATAAATCCAGCGTCAGTCAGCAGTCCGATGCCGGATCGGCTTTTGCCAATCAGACATACAGCATTCAACAGGGAAATTCGAATGAAATGACCATTGGGCAGATTGGAAGTGGAAATTTATTGCTTGGGTTTCAGTTAGGTTACATAACCAGAGAACTTGAAGATGAAAAGAAGGAAGACCAATACAAAAATGTGCTGGAAATTTACTGCACCTTACCAAATAACAATGATGGAACAGCGACCCAATCACTGGTTATTGGAGAACGTAATGAACTAAAAGTTGGTCAGAATGGTACTAAAAATGCTATTGTTGCCATACAGCAGGGAAGTGACAATAAAATTGATGCTGAACAGGATGGAACCAACAATTACCTGGTTATTTATCAGAAAGGGAATAAAAATGAGGTGATTGGTTACAGGCAAGAAAACAACTCATCTAAAGTATTGGCTGAAACTATTATTCAGGAAGGCGAAGGTTTAATTCTGAATACTTCAGATGCATCGAAATCGAAGCCAAACGGAAATGCCTTTATCCAAAAGGGTATCAATCTCACGTTGGAGGTCAACAATCAATTTACCAATACCCTGGGTGGAATTGAAGTTACTCAGAGTGGCCGTGATATGAAAGTAGTAATCGACCAGTCCTTTTTCTCATTTCCAACACAATAGCTATGCAATACCTTGCTACTATATTTCTATCGGTTTTCTTGTTAATTCCATTTGTCAATCAAAAGGACAGCATTATGACAAAACCGGTTCCTGAAGCGCTAAAGAAACTGTTTGATCAGGTGATTAACCAGTCTCAAAAATCGACCGAACCTGAAATTGAAATCGATGGCTTACTGGTTGATGATACAAAAACCAAAACTGGAAAAGATTTTTATGACTTATTTTATAGCGGGTGGATTGCTCCCAAAGATGCAACCAACTATACCATAACCATTAGTGAAAAACCTTTTCGTATGACCTCTACACTGATCGTAGTGTCGATAAACGACACTCCGGTTTATCAGTCTATCCTTCAACCCCGGCAAGATATCGTTGAAGGACTATCCATAGATGCAATCTCAACGACTCAAAGCTATTTGGCTAATTACGAAGAAATCATGAAGCAGCTGAACGGCGATGATATGACCGGCTCAGGAATTTTTTAACTCCGGATACTCTCCTATTGTTAGCTTGTCATTCCGAACTTGTTTCGGAATCTGTAATATGGATTAGGTGTCGAAATAAATTCGGCATGACTTGATCGAATAGAAGTAATCACAGTATTAAAAACTATTCAAACTAAATTAAAAGATTAAGATGTTGATTTAAAAACAAAAACTTTAAAACCAATCACAATGAGGACTACATTTACAATTCTAATGATTGTATTTTTTTTCGTGGCAGGAAAAACGTACGCACAAGATTTTACTTACCAGCCGAAGAATCCGGCTTTTGGAGGCAATCCATACAATTACAGTTGGTTGATGAGTTCGGCACAAGCGCAGAACGACATTAAGGAAACCACTTCCAGTGCATACAATCCTTACCAAACAGATCCGTTGGCAGACTTCACAGCAAGTTTGAACCGGCAGATTTTAAGCCAACTTTCCCGGCAAATTGTTGCACGACAGTTTGGCGAAAACGCTTTAAGCGCAGGTACTTATGTTCTGGGTGATTACCAGATTGAGGTTGCTGATCAGACTGATGGTTTAAACATTACGATTGTCGATAATAAATCAGGAAGTCAAACCACGGTTTCAGTACCTTATTTTTAATCAGTCATTACATATTTCGATATTATGAAGCAGAAAACCATTCTGTTAAGGATTTTTATTGCGCTGATTATGATGATCCTGGTGGCAGCTTGCGGATCATACATGCATCAGCCCATGCAGCCCAGACGAGCAGTTATTGGACCGGAAACACCGGCCAAAAAAGTGCTTTTGGACTTGCCGAAAGCCAAAGAAAAAATTGTTGTTGCAGTTTATAAATTCAGAGATCAAACCGGACAGTACAAAGCATCAGAAACCGGAGCGAATTGGTCGACTGCTGTAACTCAAGGTGCTACTACTATATTAATTCGTGCATTGGAAGAATCAGGTTGGTTTATCCCAATCGAGCGCGAAAATATGGCTAATTTATTAAATGAACGAAAAATTATCCGTACCAGCCGCGCACAATACGAAGTTGGCGATCAGAACAATGAGTCGATGTTGCCTCCATTGTTATTTGCAGGTGTAATTCTCGAAGGTGGGATTATTTCCTATGAATCGAATATTCTGACTGGCGGTGCCGGTATCCGGTATTTTGGAGCAGATGCTTCGGGACAATATCGTGAGGATCGGGTTAGTATTTATATTCGTGCGGTTTCATCGGCTAATGGCAAAGTGTTGAAAACTGTTTATACAACAAAATCAATCCTTTCTCAAGAAGTTTCAATTGGTTTGTTTCGGTATGTTAAAACCAAACGATTGCTGGAAGCAGAAACCGGATTTACGTATAATGAACCTTCTGAAATCTGTGTTACTGAAGCCATTGAGAAAGCTGTTGAGAGTCTGATCATCGAAGGTATTCAGGACAAACTCTGGGCTCTTCAGAATCCTAAGGACTCTGCCTCTGTCGCCATTAATAATTATATGGATGAAAAGAGTACCAATTATAAATCTGATCCACTTGGTCGTATTCTGGAAAAAAACAACCGGGGCAAACTGTCGCTTGGAGTTTCGGCTGGGAGTAATTCCTTCCTGGGAGATTATACAGCTGGTGTCGTTCGGCCAAAAGCTTCAATCGGATTAGGTGCGGCCTTAAGTCCACATTGGTATATCGATTCAGAAACTGGTTACCGTGGTTTAATGGTTCAGGAAAAGGTCAATGATTATTCCATGTTCACCAATATTTCCCTTCGTTATGTGTTTCTTCCCTACGATAAGTTCACCCCATTCTTAAGTTTCGGCGGAGGGTTCGACTACAATAAATCTGGAGTAGGTCTAACTAATGATGTATTTCTTCCTCAGATGAATGGATCTTTTGGATTAGAGTACATGGCTCGCAAAAATTTTGGTCTTTCTGTCTCATCTGGCTGGAACTACTATTTAAACGATCGGTTTGATGGAACCCACAGTGGGACATATAACGACGCAAGCTGGGGAATTTCAGTTGGTATGAAGTTCTATTTTATAAAGTTAAGGCAAAAAGTGGCATATTTTTAAATCAACAACTATCATGAAAAAAATTATATATATCGCATGTTTTTTCTTTTTGGTCTCAATTACTTCCTGCGATGAAGTAAAGCTCGACATCATTAATTATGGATCGGTAAATGGAATCGTTCTGGATGGTGAAACTTATGAGCCTATTCAGGGCGTTTTAATTACAACTTCGCCCGCAAGTATCTCCTTACTGACTGATTTGGATGGAAAATTTAGCATCCCCAAGTTGGTGGAAGGTGAAGTTGCGGTGAATGTCAAAAAGAAGGACTATTTGAGTAATACCTTATCTGTCGCCGTTTATGGAGAGGAAGAAACCAAATTGGATGTTTTGATCTTTAAGGATGAAAATAACATAGGAAACATCACTGTTTATGATCCGGTTCCAGGCAACGGTGCATTGGATCAATTGACTGGATTTTCGGTAAAATGGAATGTGAGTGGGAAAAAGTCGAGTACCATATTAACATATAACATCTTTATTTTTGAGTCAGGTTCGACCGTACAGAAATTAGTTGGCGAAGGAATCGAAGATATGGAAGTTACTGTTACCGGACTTAAAAATTCAACGACCTATTACTGGTATGTTGTGGCAATTTATGATGGTAATAAAGTTGCATTTAGCCCGACTTGGTCGTTTAAGACGACTGATGTGAATTAAAAATCTTCTTCAATAGATCTTTTAGTTGAACTTTATTCAAAAAGGGAGCATTAGCTCTCTTTTTATATTTATTTAACCCTTAAATGTCCAGTAATTTACTTCTGCTTCGGTTTCTTTATCCGATTCCTGAAGCCAGTAGGCTGGTGTTACTTTGTGGCCTGAAAAGCTTTTTAAACTGCGTTGGTACACATCAACAACCGGGTTAAAAAGCATGTCAGTTACTCCAATTTTGTTTGTTCCTGATTCTCCTTCCGAAGCTGTTTTTACGGTGTATCCGTTTAATTCGAGCAATTTTTTCAGAAATTCAGTGCGTTCAGGAGAAACTCCTTTTTCAACTACAGAACAACGGATTCCATCAATTTCTTCAACCAAATGTTTTCCTTTATTGAGAGCCATATTTTGGGTCTTTTTAGTTTAAAAATAAGATGCTGATGCTTCGGATATATTCAAAGATTCCGCTGGCAAATCCAATCACAAAAATACCTGCAACACACATCACCAAAGAAAGTCGCATGGCATTCGAACTGCGGAAGGCAGGGATCGGCTGTTCATTTTTATCGATAAACATCGCTTTTACCACCCTCAGGTAATAATACAAGGAGATGGTTGCATTCAATACGGCAATAAAAACCAGAATGAAATATCCGCTTCCGGCTGCTGCGGTAAACAAAAAGAACTTTCCGAAGAAACCTGCAACTGGTGGAATTCCAGCGAGGGAAAACAACGACAGAGTCATCAACAGGCTGAGCTTTGGGTTGGTTTTGTACAGTCCGTTGTATCCTGAAATGGTTTCAACACCCGATGCATTGTGAATGGCTGATACAACCCCGAATGCCCCCAGGTTCGTGAAAACGTAAACCAACACGAAATAAACGACTGATGTCATACCCAGTTCGCCGGCACCTATTATACCAACCAGAATGAAGCCGGCCTGGGCAATGGATGAAAAGGCAAGGAATCGTTTAATGTTGTCCTGACGCAAGGCAAACAGGTTAGCTAACGTCATCGTGAATACAGCTAACGTATAAATCAGCGGTTGCCACAGGTCAACAATATTTTTGAATACAGTAAACAGGATGATTGTAAAGATGAATGCTGCAGCTCCTTTTGAAACCACGGAAAGGTATGAAGTCACATTTACCGGAGCACCTTCATAAACGTCGGCTGTCCAGAAATGGAAAGGTACCAGTGAAATTTTGAATCCCATTCCGCTCACGAAGAAGATAAAAGCAAGTGCAGTGATTGCATTTGCTGAAATATGACTGCTGATGTCGGCAAAATAAATGGAACCGGTTACTCCGTATATGATCGAAAGTCCGAACAACATGATTCCGGAAGAAAAAGCAGACGATAAAATCAGCTTGATACCAGCTTCTGCTGAACGGCTTTTATATTTATCGAAAGCTGCCAGTCCGGCAATCGGTATCGTTGCTGTTTCAAGTCCAATATAGAAAATCAGGAAGTCACCTGCCGAGATCATAAAATTCATCCCGATCAGGGTCGATAAAGTCAGGATAAAATATTCACTGATTTTGTTTGCATTTTCCTCTTTTCGGAGCCAGCCTTCTGCTTGTAAAAAAATGATCAGAACTGCCAGATTCAGAATGTTTTTCATGAAAGTAGTCAGCAGGCTCGATTGGAAGGATCCCCCAAAAAGGTTTCCGGTTTCTCCTGGTATAAAACCAATGATCGTTATTAATGCAAAAACACCAAGCGCAAATGGTATGATGCGGGCTTTGTTTTTTTCGCTTGTCGAAACTTCTGCAATTAGAATTGCCAATGCTGCAAAAGTGAGCAGCAATTCGTGTCGCATGAGTATAAATTGTCCGAGATCCATATTTTTCGGTATTTTGGAAGCCTCCCCCAACCCCCTCCATAGGGAGGGGGAGTTGAACGTTCCGATTATTTTGTATTTCTAAAATTTAATATCTCTTTTCCTTAAGTCCCCCTCGGGGGATTTAGGGGGCTTTTAAAAAGGAATGGCCATGGCCAGTTTAGCGATAACAGGCTTCAGACTTGCTAAAATGGTGTCTGACAACCAAAGAGGTGCAATACCGATGGTTGCAATTGCAAGAACAAGTGTTACAGTACTTAATTTTTCGAACCATTTTGCATCATGGAGCTGTTCATGGTGTTTATCGATGATTGGGCCAAGCAATATTTTGCCAACCACACGTAAAATATAAACTGCGGTGATCACGATCGATGAAGCAACAACAATAGTCACAACCCGGTGGAACATATCCGTATGTTGGAAGGCACCAACAAAAACAGTCATTTCGGCCACAAATCCGCTTAATCCGGGAAGACCCAGTGAAGCGAAACCTGCAATCATATAAACAACTGCCAGGAATGGGATCACTTTCATTAAACCGCCCATCTCTCTGATATCGCGAGTGTGAGTCCTTCCATAGATCATACCAATCAAGGCGAAGAAAAGAGCTGTCATCAAGCCGTGTGAAATCATCTGAAGAATTGCTCCGTCCATCGCTGTCTGGTTCAACATCAAAAGGGCGAAAATCACCAGTCCGCAATGGCTCACTGATGAGTAGGCGTTAATAAATTTCAAATCGTTTTGCCAGATTGCTCCGAACGCACCGTAAACAACACTAATTGTAGTCAGGATAATGAAAATCCAGGCCATTTCGTGTGCAGCTTCAGGCATTAAAAATATAGCTACTCTGAAACATCCGTATCCTCCAAGTTTCATTAATACTCCGGCATGAAGCATTGAAACCGCGGTTGGTGCCGAAGCATGACCATCGGGCGACCAGGTATGGAATGGGAATAATGCACCTAAAATTCCGAAACCAATAAAAGTGAATGGAAAAAAGAAACGTTGCGTTGCGATGGGCATGTGCACTTTTGCAATTTCCAGAATATTGAATGTCAACGGACCTCCATCGGGAGCTGAATTATAATAGATTCCGAATATTCCAACCATCAATAGGGCAGAGCCACCCATCAACATCAGCGTAAGTTTCATCGCCGAACTTTCTTTCGGACCGGTTCCCCAGATTCCAATCAGCAAGTACATCGGGATTACAGCTAATTCGTAGAACAGGAACATCGTGAACAAGTCGAGCGAAATGAAGAAGCCGTAAACTCCGGTAGCCAGCAGAATCAGTGAAATAAAGAACTCTCTGGAAAGGTATTCCATTTCCCAGGAAGCAAAAATTCCGGCAAAAACTACAATGGAAGTCAGGCATAACATGGCGACTGCAATACCATCAACTCCAATGAAATAATGGATATTTAAACTTTTGAACCAGGTATAATCGGCGGTAAACAACATTTCGTGAATGTTACCGGTTTTTCGTGCACTCAGATACATGAATAAAAGTACCGCTGTGGTGATGAGCTGTATGCCCATCCCAACTGCCGACACCAATCTTGCGCCTTTAAAATCCTTGGTAAAAAGGATGGCAATGATGGTTAAAATCGGTATTACTACAAATAAAGTAAGAATACTCATTCGAATATATTTTTATTAATTTTTAATTCAGGTAATAAACCAGTGAAAGGGCAAGTGCCAAAGTTCCAGCAATAAACATAAATGCATAATGCTGCAGTTGTCCGGATTGCATTCCTTTAATCTGATAGGATATTTTTTCGGTTACCAGGCCGATTCCAACCATAAATCCATCGATGATGTGGCGGTCGAACCAAGCCACCGGACGAGAGATATAATTGAAAATGATCTTTTTGGTCACAAAGAGATAAATCTCGTCGAAATAGAATTTGTTGTAAGTCATTGTGTATAATATTCCCCACCGTGCAGCCAGTTTCGCTGGAACAATGCTTTCCTTTTTGTATAGAATCCATGCTACTCCAATTCCCAGCAATCCAATTAAAACGGAAGGAATGGCAACTAACATGTTTGATTCAGTCGCGAAACCTATCTGGTCTGAAGTGACCAATTCGTTAAATGGTATAAATCCGGTAAAAATAGATGCAATTGCCAGAAATATGAGTGGAATTGTCATCGTTAGCGGCGATTCGTGCGGAGTATGATGATAATGTCTGTCATTTCCCCAGAATACATTAAAATACAAACGGAACATGTATAAAGAAGTTAGACCGGCTACGATATACTCAACAGCAAACAGAAGTTTGTCGTGGTGTAAAGCTGCAACCAGAATTTCATCTTTACTGAAAAATCCTGAAAATGGTGGAATTCCCGATATTGTCAGACAGGCAATCAGAAATGTAATGTGAGTAATGGGCATATATTTGCGCAGTCCACCCATATCCTTCATGTAGTTTGAATGCACGGCATGAATGATTGAACCGGCACCGAGGAAAAGCAATGCCTTAAACATGGCGTGATTAAACAGGTGGAACATGGAAGCCATGTAACCCAATCCTTCTTCGCCACCATATCCTGAAACTCCCAGACTCAGCATCATGTATCCAAGTTGTGAAAGGGTCGAAAACGCCAGAATCCTTTTGATATCGTTTTGTGTGATGGCTATTACTGCTGCAAAAATCGAAGTAAATCCGCCAACGTAAGCAATAATTTCCTGTGTTTCCGGAGCCTGAAAGTGAATAACCGGGAACATACGGGCAACCAGAAAAACACCGGCAACAACCATGGTGGCAGCATGTATTAATGCTGAAACAGGTGTTGGGCCTTCCATGGCATCGGGTAACCAGATGTGTAACGGAAACATAGCCGATTTACCGGCACCACCGATAAACATCAGCGTCATGGCCCAGGTTAGGGCTGAAATTCCCATGAAACTCATCGAAGCTGCACTAGCAAAAATAGTGGTATCGGGTTGAGTCAGCTTGGCAAAATCAAAAGTTCCGGTTACAAACGAAAGAATTAAAATTCCAATCAGGAAACCTAAATCGGCAAAACGGGTCACAATGAATGCTTTTTTTGATGCCGCAACCGCTGATGGTTTTTCATAGTAGAATCCGATGAGAAGGAAGGAGCTGGCACCAACCAACTCCCAGAAAATATACATCTGGAAAATATTAGGGGCAATTACCAACCCAAGCATCGAAAAGGTAAACAAGGATAGAAACGAATAGAAACGTGCAAATCCGGTATCGCCTTTCATATAGCCCAAACTGTAGATATGAACCATAAACGAAATGGTAGTCACTACAACGAGCATCATTACAGAAATCGGATCGAGTAAAATGCCCATTTTGATGATCAGGGTTTCTGTGAAACGCAGCCAGCTTATTTCAAAGGGAATAATCGACTGAAAGGCTCCAACTCCATGTGCTCCGCCGAAAAAATAACTTCCGGCGGTTATTAGGGAAAGTATCCACGAAATTCCCATTCCGGTTGTTCCAATCAGTCCGGAGACAATTGGTTTCCATTTCATTCCCAATAACCCGGTAAGCAAAAATATGACCAGCGGAATCAGTAAAATGAATACAGTATAAGTATATCCTGCCATTGTTATATATCTTAAATTTTTAGCGTCTTTTATATTTAAGTTACCAGCTTCAGATTAGTGTCTGTTACGACTGAAAACGGTGACTTTAACCTTGTCTAATATTTCATTTCATTGACATTTTCAACATCAATGTTTTGCAGATTTCTGTAAATGTTGATGATCAGTGCAATGGCTACGGATGCTTCAGCCGCTGCAATGCCAACGATAAACAGAGAGAAAAAATGCCCCTGTAATTGATCGGGATACAGGTATCGGTTGAAGACTACGAAATTGATGTTGACTGAATTCAGAATGAGTTCAATGGCCATCAACATAGTGATCAAGTTTCGGCGAATGATGAAACCGCAAACACCGATGAAAAACATGATGGTGCTTACAATTAAAAAATGTTCGATTGGAATTCCCTGAATCATATTTCTGAATTTTTATTTTTTTCCTTTTTTGCAATAACAATCGCAGCAATCATCGCGGCAAGCAACAATATACTGATCAGCTCGAACGGTAAAACGTATCCGTTTTTTCCGGTACTGAGCAGCTGATTACCTATTTCGGTCATGTTGACCGGCAGTTCATTAGTCGATCCAGCCTCAAAGTTGTGGGAGAGGAGTGTGGTAATGACCAGTCCGGCGCCAATTACTGACACACTAACTCCCATCAACAAGTTGATCAGGTCAGGATGTTTAAAACGGTGTGTGATATGACTGGTAAGCAGAATACTGAAAATGATCAGAACCACAATACCTCCGGCATACAAGGTTAATTGAACGGCGGCCATAAATTGGTATTTCAGCATAAAATACAATCCTGAAGTCGCAACGAGTACAAACAGAAGGTAAACTGCAGCCCTTAATATTCTTCGTGTGGTGATTGATAACAGCGAAAAAATCAGGATTATTCCTGAAAACAGGTAAAACATAATGACGTTCATACTCATTTCTTAGCCTCCTTTTTAAGTGAAGAACCAGGTTGGTTCAAAACTTTAGTGAGTTTACTGCGGTCGAATACTGCATGTTCGAATTTTTGACCAAAAGCCAGTGCATTCGAAGGGCAGGTTTTCACGCACAACCCACAGAATGTGCACATCGAAAGATGAAAAATGTGCTTATCAATCACCCGTTCCATTTTACCTTCAGCATTTGCAACGCGATCGGTTAAAATTTCGATTGATCCGTTCGGACAGTTCATTTCACAAATTCCACAACCCGTGCAGGCATGTTGGTTGTTTTCGTCGTGAGGCATGATGATTTCTCCCTTGAACCGGTCTTCCATTTTCAGGGTATCGCGGTTTTCAGGATATTGCTGAGTTACAATTGCACCCGGACTGATAAAGTATTTCCCGGTCACGCGCATACCTGCCCACAGCGAGGAAAGTCCTTTAAACAGGTCGGTAAAATATTCGATTATACTATTCATTTTATTCCGCTGTTATATTTAAAAATGCCAGCCCATCAGAACGATGAAGGCAATGAATACAATGTTGAACAGACTGATTGGTAAAAGGTATTTCCATTCCAGAGTCAACAACTGGTCGATTCGCAAACGTGGAAATGTCCATTTAAACCACATAATCAGGTAGATGATAAAGAAGGTCTTCGAGAAGAACCAGATTATCGAAGGAATGTAATCCATAATCTGGTTGAATCCTTCCCATGTTCCAACGTGGAAAGGCATCCAGCCACCTAAAAATACCGTCGCTCCAATGGCTGCAACAATAAACATGTTGATGTATTCGGCCAGGAAGAAAAATGCGAACTTGATTCCTGAATATTCAGTATGAAATCCGGCAGTTAACTCCGATTCAGCTTCAGCCAAATCGAACGGTCCGCGGTTAATTTCTGCGGTACTGGCAATCAGATAAATGATAAAAGCGATTACAGCCGGAATGTGTCCTTTAAAAAGCCACCATCCATCGGCCTGACTTTCAATTATTCCTGAAAGCTGCATAGTTCCGGAGAAAACGACAATAGCCAGTAATGAAAGTCCGACCGAAAGTTCGTAACTCACAATTTGTGCTCCACTTCGGATGGCTCCAATCAACGAATATTTGCTGTTACTTGACCAACCGGCGAGCAAAATACCCACTACTCCAAGCGAAGAAACAGCCATGACGTAAAAGATACCAATATTGAAATCGACAGCCTGAAGTCCTTTGGCAAAGGGCAGTGCAGCCATTGCCATAAACGAAGCCAGAATAACAATAAACGGCGCCAGGTTGAAAAGAATTGGATCGGCTTTACGGATCGGAATTAATTCCTTCATCAATAATTTAATGAGGTCGGCAATGGTTTGCAGAAGCCCCCATTTACCTACACGGTTTGGCCCAACACGGTTTTGCATAATGGCGCAGACTTTACGTTCCAGGTAAACCAGAAACAGTCCAAGCAGTGCATAAAACAAAAGGAAAAGCAGTCCGATGAGAACCAGTTCGGTGAAAACAACCCATCCGGATGACATCATTCCTGATAACCAGGTATGAATGAAGCCGGTAAGTGTTGAGAAATCGTAGATGTTAGATGACATATTTGTGTTCATTTATCGGTCTATATCAGGAATTACGAGGTCGAGCGAACCGCTGATGGCAATCAGGTCGGCTATTTTGTGTCCGGAAGCCAGCTTGTTCAATACGAACAGGTTGCTGAAGTTAGGCGTACGGAATTTGATACGGTAGGGTGATTTATTTCCATCGCTTACCACATAAACAGCGAGTTCTCCTCGTGCAGTTTCAACTCTCCGGAAATATTCACCAGCCGGAAGTTTGATGATCGGTTTCATTTTTGCCGTAAAATCACCTTCAGGAATATTATCAATCAGCTGTTCAATGATCTTCATCGATTCCCACATTTCAGCAATTCTTACCTTGTAGCGGGCAAATGTGTCACCTTCAGTTTCCAGAATTTCGTTGAACTGAACTTTATCGTAAGCTCCGTAGGGTGCGATTTTTCGGATGTCGCAAGAGAAATTTGAACCTCTTCCGGCCGGACCGGTAACACCATATCCAATGGCAGTCTCTTTGCTCATGTAGCCAATGCCTTTGGCCCGATTCTGGAAAATCACATTGCCAGTTAGCAGCTGGTCGTATTCAGGAAGTTTTGTCCTGAAGTATTTGATGAATTCTTTGGTCCGTTTCTGGAAATTAGGATGAACATCGTGCATTAAACCACCGGGAGTAACAAAACTGTGCAGTAATCTGGAACCGAATGATTCTTCGAAAATATCCAGGATATATTCACGATCGCGAAGGCCATAAAAAAAACTGGTCAATGCGCCCAGATCCATTCCGAAAGCACACCACCAAAGCTGATGCGAGGCAATTCGGTTTAATTCATCCAGGATGGTGCGAATGTATTTAACCCGCTCCGGAATTTCAACCTGCAAAGCATCTTCAACGCAAAGGCAAACTGCTTCGTTGTTCATATGAGCCGAGAGGTAATCCATCCGGTCGGTCAGGTGAATAATCTGCGGATAAGTGTTTGCTTCGCACATTTTCTCGATTCCGCGGTGAATGTACCCAATATGCGGAATCAGATATTTTACCGTTTCGCCTTTCAGGCAAACTTCCAATCTTAATACACCGTGAGTTGACGGGTGTTGCGGACCCATATTGATAATGTAGTCCTCATTCTCCCCAACAATCACGTCTTTTATAATCTCTTCACTCATCATTTGAGTTTTATCGTTCAATGATATTTATTTCGTCGCGGAAATCTTTACGAAGCGGGTATCCATAGTCATCTTCCAGAAAAAGACGTTTCAGGTTTGGATGGTTGTTAAACCGGATTCCAAACAAGTCGAAAATTTCGCGTTCAAAATATTCTGCAGTAGGATATAAGGCAGTTAAACTTTCGATTATCGGATTTTCACGATCAGAAAGCACTGATTTCAGCACAACCATATGCCTGAATTCTGTCGATTCCAGGTGATAAACAACGGTCATGTGGGTGATGAAATCAACTGCGGTTTCACTGATCAGATAATTAAAAGCAGTTTTTTGATTTGATTTCAGTTTCTCAACGAGTGAGAGCAGTTTTTCTACCGGAACAATCGCCTCCAACAGTTGAGTTCCTTCCGGAATCTCGGTATCAGGTTCAAATTCCCTGATTAATTCTGTTAATTCCTGTTTATTCAGCATACTGTATAAAAATTAAAGTATTCGATCGGTCTGATCAGCCGGATTCGTAACTGATTCGCCTTTGATTTTCCGCTGAAGCTGCATAACTCCGTAAAGTAAAGCTTCGGGGCGGGGCGGACATCCTGGAATGTAAACATCAACAGGTATGATATGATCAACTCCCCGAACTACCGAATAACTATTGTAGAAAAATGGTCCTCCGGAAACGGCACAGGCTCCCATGGCAATCACATATTTGGGATCAGGCATCTGATCATACAGTCGTTTTAAAACCGGAGCCATCTTGTGAACGATAGTTCCTGCAACGACAATTACATCAGCCTGTCGCGGCGAAGCACGGTATACTTCAATTCCAAAACGGGCAAAGTCGTGACGCGAAGCACCGGCAGCCATCATCTCAATGCCGCAACAGCTGGTTGCAAAGGTGAGTGGCCACACCGAGTTCGAACGACCCCAGTTCAGTAGATTGTCAATACTGGTCAGGAAGAAATTGTTACCTGACGTTTTCAAGAGTTCAAGAGATTCATTATCTCCGAAATCTTCATCTTTCATTGATTTTATTACACCCATTTCAAAGCTCCTTTTTTCCATGCATACAATAGTCCAAGACCAAGTATAAAAAAGAAAATTATGATTTCGATAAATGCTCTCAATCCGATTGATTTCATGACAACAGCCCAGGGAAAAAGAAAGACAGTTTCGACATCGAAAATCAGATAGATAATTGCAAAAAGGTAATAACCCACGTTGAACTGAATCCATGCTGGTCCTTCAGTAGGAATTCCACATTCATAAGGTTCCGATTTAGCAGGATTAAATGAATGCGGTGCAACAAGGGTTGAAAAGACAATTGCTCCGCCAACAAGGACCAAGGCAATTATAAAAAAGAGAATTAGTGATTCGCTTTCCATATCTATAAATATCTGGATAATTTGATAAGCTAAAAAGCCGGTGCAAAAGTAGTTTTTTCAAATTAACACCAACCCTTTTTAAAGAAAAAGATCGATTGACATTTAGCAAGTGAAAAATAAACTTGATTTTCCTGGGACTTATTATTTTGTCGAATAAAAAAATGGAGGACTTTTTATCTCGTTTGGAGTCATGTTTATTGCATAAGGTTTACTGTATTGTCAAAAATAAAAACCTTGCAATCGAGCGATTTGTAAGGTTTTTTTGGTGATAAAATGAGTCTTCTGACTGTTTCAAACTACTGATCAATCTATTTGAAATGGCATTGTTGTTATTCTATTAAAAGTTTTCCTTTTGAGATCATTCCTTTCATTTGTAGTTTGTAGATGTAGACCCCTTTATGTAAACTACTGACAGGTATGGGGTTCTGGTTCGTTAACTTTCGTTCCAGAATTAATTTGCCCTGAATATCAAATATTTGCAGGAATGCAGGTTCTGGTTGATAGGGGAAATCGAATTGTATAAAGTCATTGGCAGGATTTGGATAAACAAGTACTTCGTTATTGGAAAATTCATTGAAATTACTGGTTTGATCAGAATAATAAGAAGTTGATTTGCCTGTATATATCCAATCACTGGTGTTTTCGTCCCATGAATAACTTGTTGAAATACTGTAGTTTATTCCATTTGAGACTACACCAGAAGATATTGCAATTTTCATTTCACCAATCCATACACTGGCGGTTTTGTCCCAGGAGTAAAAGCTATACATAACCATTTCTCCGTTTGCATCGAAGGTGATATCGATCTTGCTTGAATATACCCAATCGTCAGCGATTTCATCCCAGTCGTAGCTAATTTCCATCGTCATTTTTCCATCGGTATAGGTGTATTCATTTTTGTTTGCGTTTATCCATTCGCTGGTTGTAGTGTTCCAGTCAGACGAAATATCCATACTTATATTTCCTTCTGTGTAAGTGAGTTCTGTTTTACCTGAACTAACCCATTCGCTGAGTGCATTATCCCAGTCGTAAGAAAGTTCCTGAGTCATATCGCCGTTTGTATAGGTGTATTCTGTTTTGCCTGACTCAAGCCAGCCGCTGGTGAGGAAGTCCCAGCGGTAACCAATGTCCGATATCACGTTCGAGTTGTCATCTAAAGTGTATTCAGTTTTAATTAAACCAAACCACATGTCTAAGCTTGAATTCCACATGTATGTACTATTCGAAGTCATGTCTTCGTTTGCGTTGAATGTGAATTCCATTTTCATTCCAGCCTCCCATTGGCTTAAAGTTTTGTCCCAGGAAAAAGTAATTTCCAACGTTGTGTTTCCGTTTGCATCGACGGTGGTTTCTGTTTTATCCGTATACTCCCATGCGAAGCCAGTGCCTGCATTTTTTTCTGAACCAATGGCAGTGGTAGTATTGTCGTTAATCGTGTAGCTGTATTTTTTTCTACTTGAAAAAATCCAATTGCCGGCATCTTCGTCCCAGACTTCGGAAATAGTGCTGTCGGGTTTTTCGCCCGGACCTAAATAGCTCTGCAAATTTTCACTGTTCAGTTGATTTTGAAAGCCAGTAAATTGTTTTTTCTCATTTTGAGTTTGACCCATTGCAGTAATTGTAAAGAAAACTGCAATCATCAGAAGTGAAGTTTTGTTCATTTTGTGTGGTTTTTAAAGGTTAATATATCATGCAGTAGTTAATATTACATAATAATGCCTTGCGAACACGTCAATTTATTGAGATAAGTCTGACGAAATGTTTTCTTAAACGGTTGGACTATTCATAAGGTTACTATTTTTTATCAAGATTAATCGGTGTAATTACTTCGGCAAATCACCTTTTTTTTTATTGAAGCATGGCTAGGCTGGTTGGAGCGTTAGTTGTTGATTGTTAGTTGTTTGGATTTTGATGATTGTTCTTTTTTAGCTGGATTTCACGATTGAATAAGTCATCGTCGATTTATGGATGGTTAGCTGCGAACCTGGAGAAAAAACAGTGTGAAGTAATAATCGGTGTGATAAGAATAGAAAAACCCTCAGAAACACTTGGTTCCAGAGGGTTTCTCTATTCTTGATCTGAGCCTCATGCCGGACTTGAACCGGCGACCTGCTCATTACGAATGAGCTGCTCTACCAACTGAGCTAAAGAGGCGAAAAATTGAATGAAAATAGATTATAGAAAACCCATCCCATTGCGGATGGGTTTCCTGTAATTTATTATATTTTATTCGATAAACGAGGGAATTTCAGAAGTATTGTATTTCCCTTCTTCCAGTTTTTTCCTGATTTCAGAAAATGCTTTGATTGTATATTCCACATCTTCCAACGTATGTAAAGCTGTTGGAATCAGACGAAGCATAATCAGTCCTTTCGGAATAACAGGGTATCCAACTACGGAACAAAAAATATTGTAATTTTCGCGTAGATCCATTACAGCACTTGTAGCTTCTCCAACTCCTCCCGTAAAGTAAACCGGCGTAACACATGAATTGGTAGCTCCTAAGTCGAAGCCCTGAGCTTTCAACCCACTTTGAAGTTTGTCAACGATATACCATAGCTTTTCCCGAAGTTCCGGTTTGGTGCGTAAAAGTTCAAGTCGTTTTAAAGCACCGATAACCATAGGCATTGGTAATGACTTTGCATAAGTCTGTGAACGCATATTGTAACGTAAATAGTTACAGATATCTTCGTCGCAGGCAATAAAAGCTCCAATTCCTGCCATTGATTTGGCAAACGTTCCGAACCACAGATCGACTTTGTCAGAAACACCAAAATGTTCAGCAGTTCCTGCACCTGTTGCACCCATAGTTCCAAAACCATGTGCATCGTCAACCAAAAAGCGGAACTCGAATTCGTCTTTAAATTTGGCTATTTCATCCAGTTTGCCAAGATCACCTGACATACCGAATACACCTTCAGTAATGACAATAATACCCCCGCCTTGCTTTTCTGCCAGTTTAGTTGCTCTTACCAACTGAGTCCGGAGACTTTCCATATTGTTGTGGGCGTAAACAAATCGTTTGCCCATATGCAACCTCATTCCATCCATAATACAGGCATGAGCTTCAGAGTCATAAACGATCACGTCGTTTCTTCCGCAAACAGCATCAATAATGGATACCATTCCCTGATAGCCATAATTCAGCAAAAATGCATCCTGTTTTCCAACAAATTCAGCCAGATTTTGCTCCAGTTCTTCATGCTTGCTGGTTTGACCTGACATCATACGTGCTCCCATTGGGTATGCCATCCCGTATTCAGCTGCGGCTTGTGCATCAGCTTCTCTGACTTCAGGGTGATTGGCCAGTCCGATATAATTGTTCAGACTCCAAACTAAAACTTCTTTCCCTCTGAATTTCATTCTTGTACCGATTTCGCCTTCCAATTTAGGGAAAGCAAAGTATCCATGAGCCTGTTTCATGTATTTCCCCAGGTCTCCCAAGTTGTTTCTAAGTTTTTCGAAAATATCCACTTGATCTGGTTTTAAAATTTGCATCGCAAAAGTAATTCTTTTTAATTAAGTCTGCAAAATTGTTAATTAATACTAAACTGGATTGATATCTGAATAATTCATTCTATTTTTCGGCCGGAAAATTTATATAAAAATGTATCTTTGCGCCATGTTAATGAAAATGAGAAATTTCGCACCGATTGCTATTATTTTTGTACTGTTGTTCAGTGCCTGCGGCGATTATAATAAGATCGTCAAGAGTACCGATTACGAATTCAAGTATAAAAAAGCACTTGAGTATTATGAAAATGGAGAATTTGTTCGTTCTTCAACGCTTCTAAAAGATCTTATCAATATTGTCAGAGGCACCAGCCGGGCTGATAAAGTGTATTATTATTATGCCAAAAGTCAATTTGGCATGAAGGATAATATGATGGCCGGACATTATTTTAAATCGTTGATCAAGGAGTTTCCGCGAAGTGAATTTGCGGAGGAATCACAATTTCTGGTTGGGTACTGTTTTTATCTTGATTCACCGAGTCCCCGTCTTGATCAGCAGGTTACCCAGAATGCCATTGATGCGTTACAGTTATTCATCAATTTATACCCTTCATCTACAAGGGTTGAGGAAGCCAATCGGTTGATTATCGAGATGCGGGACAAGTTAGTGTACAAATCGTATTTAAGTGGCAAACTTTATTACGATTTGAACAATTATAAAGCTGCGGTAGTTTCATTGGCGTCGTCGCTGAAAGATTTTCCGGATACAAAATATCGCCAAGAATTAATGTATATGCTGCTAAAAGCAAAGTATTTACTGGCGATGAAAAGTGTTGAAGAAAAAAAACATGAACGTTTGAGTTCTGCATTGGATGAATATTTTACCTTTGTCGACGAATACCCGGATAGTAAATACCGGAAGGAAGTAGAAAAGTATCATGATACTACGGCCAAGCTTCTAAATTATAAATCGGATTCAAATATTAATTAATATGGATTTTAAGAAAACAAAAGCAGAATCTACAACTATTTCGAGGGATTTAAGAGAATTGGAAAGCCGTACAGGAAATATTTATGAAACTGTAATGATTCTGGCCAAACGTTCTAATCAGATCGCTTCTGAAATGAAAGAAGAACTTAGTCAGAAATTGCAGGAATTTGCTTCCTATACTGATAATCTGGAAGAAGTATTTGAAAATCGCGAACAGATCGAGATTTCAAAATACTACGAACGTTTACCAAAACCTACTTTGATTGCTTTCGAAGAATTTGTGAACGATCAGATTTACCACCGTAATCCTGCCAAGGAAAATCGGAATAAAGAATTGTAAAAATAAGCCTTTATGCGGCTAACAGGAAAACATATTGTTCTCGGTGTCACCGGAAGTATAGCTGCCTATAAGGCAGCTATACTTTTAAGGGGCCTGGTGAAAGAAGGTGCTGAAGTTCAGGTTGTCATGACTCCATCAGCGAAAGAGTTTATAACTCCGGTTACCATGTCTGCGCTTTCCGGAAAACCAGTGGCATCTGAGTTTTTCTCAGCAAACGATGGCACATGGTACTCGCATGTCGATATGGGGCAATGGGCCGATCTCATGTTGATTGCTCCGGCCACAGCAGCTACTTTAGGTAAAATGGCTCATGGAGTTTGCGATAATCTTCTTGTTACCACCTATTTGTCAGCAAAATGCCAGGTAATAATTGCTCCTGCAATGGATCTGGATATGTTCAGGCATCCTGCGAATCAGTCAAACCTGGATATTCTGCGTTCTTATGGGAATCTGATTATTGAGCCCGGAGAAGGTGAATTGGCCAGTGGCCTGCATGGCAAAGGAAGAATGGAAGAACCTGAGCGTATAGTCGAAGAAGTTGTTACGTTCTTCAATCAAAAAAAAAAACTGCTGAATAGGCATTTTTTGGTAACTGCCGGCCCTACTTACGAAAAAATTGATCCCGTTCGTTTTATTGGAAATTATTCTTCAGGCAAAATGGGTTATGCCATTGCTAATGAACTGGCTGCTTCCGGAGCAAAGGTAACACTTGTCTCCGGTCCAGTCAATGTCAAAATCACGAATCCTGAAATAACTGTTATTCCGGTTGAATCTGCCACGGAAATGCATGAACATTGTCTTCGGATTTTCCCGGAAGCTGATGGCGCTGTGATGTGCGCTGCTGTTGCCGATTATACTCCTGTTATCTATTCCGGAAGTAAGCTGAAACGAGGGACTGACGACCTTTCCATTCAACTGAAACCTACCAGCGATATAGCCGGTGATTTGGGCCGCCTGAAAACCGACAAACAACTTTTGATCGGATTCGCGCTTGAAACTAACGACGAACTGATTAATGCCTGGTCGAAACTGAAGCGGAAGAATTTGGATTTCATTGTTTTAAACTCCATGAATGATCAGGGAGCCGGTTTTGGTGTGGATACCAATAAAGTAACAATGATTGATCAGGACAATAATCAGACATTTTTTGAGTTAAAATCCAAGACTGAAGTTGCTGCCGATATTGTAGTCCGAATCATTTTGGAAATAGATCGAAAAGCAGGACTTCAGAGATAATCTGTAAAAGTACAAATCCGGAAAAACAGCTGAGATGAAAAGATTTTGGATTTTTTTAGCAGTAGTGCTGGTTTGGGGCAATTCTTTGATTGCGCAGGAATTACGCTGCAATATCAGTATATCAGCTTCAAAAATACAGGGAGCTAATAAAACTGTTTTCGAAGCCATGCAGTCTGATTTGTATGAGTTCATGAATAACCGCAAATGGACAGAGCATAAGTATTCAATGGATGAACGGATTGAATGTAGTTTTTTCATCAATCTCGAAGAACAGATTTCTTCTGATGAGTTTAAAGGAAGTATTCAGGTTCAGGTTCGCCGGCCGGTATTTAACTCCTCGTACGAAACTATTTTGCTGAACATCAAGGATAATGATTTCTATGCCAAGTATATTGAGTATCAGACGATGGAGTTTAATGAAACTTCAAATAAAGATAATCTGACCAATATCCTGGCCTATTATGCCTATATCGTTTTAGGGATGGATTACGATTCCTTTTCCCCGGAAGGAGGAACTGAATTTTTCCAGAAGGCTCAGAACATTGTAAATAATTCTCAAACTGCCCGCGAAAAGGGTTGGAAAGCATACGAAAGCGAACGAAACCGTTACTGGCTGGTTGAAAATCTTTTAAATAAGTCATACGCAGGGTTCAGAAGTTGCATTTATCAGTATCATCGGCAAGGTCTTGATTTAATGGCCGATAAAACTCCTGAAGGTAGGGCGGCCATTGCAGAATCACTGAAATCGATTCAGAAATTATTTAGAACACGACCATCTTTGTATATTCTCCAAATATTTTTTGATGCCAAATCAGACGAGTTGGTCAATATTTTCTCCAATTCGTTTCCTGATGAGCGCAATCGGGTTTCGGTTATTTTGAATGAGTGCGATCCGTCGAACGGAAGCAAATACGAAAAAATACTAAAAGCAGAAGGTCTCTGATGTTTGAATAATCAGTTATCTTTAGGGTCAGATTGAAAGTGCTGTTCATTATCTTTCGATCATTAACCAAATTTGTAAATTCCTGTGCTAAAATCACTTTCGATAAAAAATTATGCTTTAATTGATTCGCTGGATATTGATTTCAGTGGAGGTTTAAACATCCTGACCGGAGAAACCGGAGCCGGAAAATCAATTTTGTTGGGTGCAATCGGCATGATCATCGGTCAACGAGCCGATTCTTCCGTTTTGAGGGATAAGTCAGAGAAATGTACTTCGGAAGGAATTTTTGATATCCGGAATTACGGAATGCAATCCTTTTTCGACGAGAATGAACTGGATTATGAAGATGTTACTATTCTCCGCCGCGAAATAACACCTCAGGGAAAATCCAGGGCTTTTATTAACGATACGCCGGTTAATGTTAAAGTTTTGCACGATCTGGGCCTGAAGTTAATTGATATTCATTCGCAGCATCAAAATCTCGAACTGAATGAAAAAAACTATCAGTTACGCATGGTCGATCTGGTTGCGGGTAACATGGAGATTCTGAAAAATTATACTTCTGCCTATAAATCATTTCTATCTCTTCAGGAAAATTTGAATAAATCGTTGCTGTTAGCTGAACAGTCAAAAAAAGATCTTGATTATTACGAATTTCAGCATACGCAACTTTCTGATGCAAAATTGGTCGAAAAGGAGCAGTCAGAGCTGGAACTCCTGCTCGAAGAAATGACTCACGCAGAAGAAATAAAATCGGTATTCGGACAGGCATACCAGTTTATCATTGGAGATGAGCGCTCAGTTCTGTCTCTCTTGAAAGAAAATCTCACTAACATCGAAAAACTGGGATTGGTTCTTCCTGAAGCGGAACAGATTTTTAAACGTTTAAAAACAGTTTACATTGAGCTGAAAGATATTGCAGAGGAATCATCAGTCATTGAAGACCGAACAGAAAATAATCCGGAACAAATTGAACAGGTCAATCGGAGGCTCGATCTGATTTATTCTTTGCAGCAGAAACACCGGGTCACAACGGTTGCTGAATTATTGCAAATTCAGGCTGATTTTGAAGCCAAAATTCAGTTGGTTAGCTCGTATGATCGCGAAATAGAACAACTTCAACTGAAAATACAAAACCAAAAAGGAACATTGGTTGAACTGGCTGGTAAAATCAGCCTGAAACGGAAGGCTGTAACGCCGTCAATTGAAAATAAGGTTATTGATGTACTGCGGAATGTTGGAATTCCGAATGCGGCTTTCCAGTTGAAATTCGGAAATCTGAAGGATTTTTCTTCTTTCGGACTGGATGAAGTCAGTTTCATGTTTTCAGCCAATAAAAATCAGGAATTGCAGGAAATAGGGAAAATTGCCTCTGGTGGCGAAATGTCGCGTTTAATGTTGGCGATTAAAACGTTAATTACCGACGCACGTTCGTTACCAACCATTATTTTTGATGAAATTGATTCGGGTATTTCGGGTGAAGTGGCCTTGAAAATGGGCCAAATACTTGAGCAAATGTCAGGAACCGTTCAGGTATTAAATATTACCCATTTACCTCAGATTGCCGCAAAAGGAAATCATCACTACAAAGTCTATAAATTCGATTTGAATGAACAGACTTTTACTTCAATAAAAAAACTGACTGCGCAGGAACGCGTTGAAGAAATTGCCCAGATGCTGAGCGGCGAAAATTTTTCGGCTACTGCCTTGGAAACGGCCAAAGAATTACTTCAATAAATACCCTATTTCATAATCTGGCAGTATGTCCAGCTGATTTAAAAATTCTTCAGAATTGGTACTTGAATCCGGCAAACCAGGTTCTTCCCATTCCATAATAAACCTGATTGCTGGTATATCGTGGATTTTTCTCATTTAAATTTGTTGCCGATTGTTCAATGTGCTCATCGTCAAGTATATTGTTTGCCCCGAATATGAAATTAATAGTGTGTGATTTACTCATTTTGAGCAGATAATTTGCACTTGCTCCCAGTAAGTTGAATCCGGGTAATCTCCATTGTTCGAAATCGGTCCGGTCAGTCAAACCGTTGAAATCGTAAAGACCAAAAGGCGCATAAATTTTGTCAATCCTGCGATAGTTCAACCGTACGTATAAGTTATGTGCCCATCGGTATTCTGCTTCGGCAAATAAACTTAATTGGGGTGCATTGGCAATTCTCACGTTCTTAAGCCACAAATCATTGGTTTCAGTTAACTGGTTATCCGAATTATAGATGCTGGCTTTGGCATCTTTCGAATATTTCCAGTCTCCAAGTGAACCATTCAGATTAAACTGAAAGTTTTTGCTTGATTTATAAGATGATTTTAGCTCTACTCCCTGATGGATTTCCTCCAGACCAGTTGCCAATCCAAACGAATCGTCAGGATGGAGATTCGAATAGCTGACCATTGACCGGTTGTAAACCTGAGACCGGTAAGCCAGTGCTTCAATTTTTAATCTTCGGCTGAAAATGGTGTATCCAAATTCAGCATCAAAGTTTTGGTCGTTGGTTGCCTGATCGTTTTTCCAGTTATTTCCTGCGGGGAAAAGAACGTTAAACAGGGGTTGATGCGTTCCGTAATTTATCCGGAGATGAATAGAATGGTACTTCCAAAGATTAATTTGAAGACCAGATTGCAAGCGTCCTCCTGCTAACAAGGTGAATTTGGTTTTTCGTTCGGAATCATCAGTTAAATAGGCATAGTGATCGATCCTCCGGATGTTTTGTAAGGAAGATGATCCTTCGATGAACCAGAACTTTCCGGAATCGTGATGATCGAGACGCAACGTAAGACCTCCGGACTGAATTCCTGATTCGTAATAATAAGCTGTTTGATCTGCAGAATTATACAAAGTGAAAAAACTGGATTGAAACAGATTTTCAACGGCATATCCTGAAGGACGATTCACATCAGAATAGCTGGTGTAACCGTCGGCACCAAGTAAATCGCTTACTGCGCCAAAATGACTGGCTTTGTATTGTTCCAAATCGAAACTACCGCTAAAATCAAGTTTTTTGCTGAACTCATGCGTTAAAACCGATCGCAGTCCAAACCTGTTTTCCCGGTTGATTGCTGCCAGAGTTGATATTCCTGAGTTTTCAGAATTGGTGAATTTTCCGTTTTCATCGGCTTGACGAATGGCTCCCATTTCTGTTACTTCCAGACCATTGTTCCAATCGCTGATTTCATCAAATAAAACCAGGCCGGTCGTATCTCCTGGTAATACGATTCCCTGTGTTCCACCCGGCATAAGCTGGGCTGACCGGTTAAATTGTGCAAAGATTTGTGTGGTGATATAAGTTTTAATCCGTGGTTGCCAGAAATGAGTCAGGCTAATCATAGGGCTTCTTCCGTAGTTGGTGCTCCATGATAAAGGTTTAGTATCGAGAAACCCCCATTGGCTATTGTATTTGGTTCCGAAACGGTTGTATGCGCCAATCGAAACACTCCGGTTTTGGTCATGCTGCTGGATGGTTCCGTTCAGGTTAAGAACCAGCGTGTGACGGTGATTAAATTCTTTGTGGATATTGGCGAAAAATCCATATTGTTCGAAAGCCGTATTTTGTACCAGCCCGTTTCCTGAAGTTCTGGATAACTGAACTGAGGATGCCCATCCGTTTTTTGACAGCCCGGTATGAACGGTTGCCGAAGTTTTCAGGAAGCCTTTGTTGCCCAAAACGCTTAGTATGTCAAATCCGGCTTCTTCGTGTGGTACAAAGGAAAGTACATTAACTAAACCTCCGGAATTTATTCCTGAAACCGGGCTGGCAGCTTGTCCACTGACGACCTGAATCTGTCCGGCCCAATCAGTGAGTCCCGATAGGGTAGAGCAACCAACACGTCCGTTTTCAGGATTATTCAGTAAAATGCCATTGAAGGTATATGAAGTGTGGGTTGCATCGTTTCCACGGAATCCAATTTCGGAATCGGCGAATCCGCTTCCGTTGCTTAAAAATGATGTCGAAGGAATCGTCTCAATCGCTTGGTTGAACTCCTGGTTTCCGGTTTGCTCGGTCATTTTCCAGGTCGAAAAATTTTCGATGGTCTGTGGAAACTCCCGTTTATTTTCGAAAGAAGTGAGTCGGTGCTGAGCGGTCCGACCTACTGCATTGGCTTCTAGTTTGATGACAAACATCGGAGTGGTGATTCCGTCGGTAACTGACATGTTGTACTGCTTTTTGAAATATCCCGGGTAATTGACCTCCAGGAAATAATCTCCGGCTGCCAGATCCAGGGTGTATTTGCCCTGCTGGTCAGTCAATACGCTGATTAAGGTTCCGGGAATGGTGACAACCGCTTTTTCGAGCGGTTCGTTAAATTCATCGTCAATCACAAACCCGGTGAGTTTCCCCTGGGCGAAAACAGGACTCGCTTTTAGAAATAAAAAGGTGATTGAAAGAATCGATATTTTTAAAATTGTACCTGACTGAAGTACCAGATTTTTAATTGTTTTGCTGTACGTTTTCATTGTTGTTTTGAATTATCTCCCGCTCTGTTTTCTTCTTTAATTTTCAAGGTAGCATGGCACCGTCGCCAGGCAAACAATGCTTCGTTTCACAAGAACGGAAAAACCAGTCATTTAAGTATTGATTTGGCGTTTTTATATGATCGTATTTTGTGTTTATTTAACGGGGAAGTGCTGAAAATTCAAACAGGGCTTTCAATATCTTCCGTAAACTTTATATGCTATTCCGATAGGATTTTTTTTAAGGGCGTTAAGTTGATTACATTCGACCTATAAAATACCTGCTGTCCGATTTAACCTCGTTCAGTTATTTTGGGTTTTGTCCCCCGTATCTCTTATACTACATCCAATTAGCCGGGGAAATGTTTTTCTCGTTAAACGATATTGTGCTGTATTCGGGTTTAGTTAATCACTATGTATGTAATTGGAAGAAATAATAAAGAACGAATCATTCACAGAACAATGAATAAACTAAAAGTCATTATCACTGGTGCAACCGGAATGGTTGGCGAAGGTGTACTTTACGAATGCCTGCATCACCCTGAAGTCGAAAAGGTTTTGGTGATAAGCCGCAAAACATCTGGTTATTCGCATCCTAAACTAACGGAGATAATCCACAGTGATTTCTTCGATATTTCCTCTCTGAGTGACCAATTAACCGGATACAATGCCTGTTATTTCTGTCTTGGCGTAACGTCTCTGGGTAAAAGTGAAGCTGAGTACTCCAGATTAACGTATACTTTAACCCTGAACTTTGCGACCACGCTTGCTTCACTAAATCCCGATATGACTTTTTGTTACATTTCAGGAGCAGGTACCGATAGCAGCGAAAAAGGACGAACCATGTGGGCTCGTGTAAAAGGAAAAACCGAAAACGATTTGATGAAAATGTCCTTCAGGCAGGTGTATAATTTTCGTCCGGGGGGCATTATTCCATTTTTGCCATTGAAACCGTCACAAACTTATTACAAAACCTTCAAATACCTGAAAGGATTACTTTTATTAATGAAAGTAATAGCACCCAATTTAGTGATAACACTGAAAGATTTGGCAGCAGCAATGATTCATGCATCGTCAACTGGATATTCTAAAAATATTCTGGAAATGAAAGACATGAAGTTATTGGCAAAAAAGAATACGAAAAAATGAGGAAAACGATGTACATAACAATATCCATTATGGCTTTGGTTTCAATAGCCACCCTTTTAACACTTAATCTGACCAGATTCGGCAAAGCTCCGTCAGGTGAACGATTGAAGCGCATTCAACAATCAATTAACTACAAGGATGGGAAATTTCAGAACCAAAGTTTTACACCTGATTTGGCCGAAGATGCGAGTTATTTTTCTGTAATGAAAGACGCTTTTTTCAAACGGAGTAAGCGTAACAGACCAAAAGATGTCTTACCTTCAGAAAAAAACAATCTGAAGGAACTTGATCCTGAAAAAAATGTGTTGGTTTGGTTCGGCCATTCATCTTATTTCATGCAAATCGATGGAAAAAAAATAGTAGTCGATCCTGTTTTCTCCGGAAGTGCATCGCCATTTTCGTTTATGGTTAGAAGTTTTAAAGGAACTGATGTTTATACTCCGGAAGACATGCCGGATATTGATTATCTATTCATTACGCACGATCACTGGGATCACCTCGATTATCAAACTGTGCTGAAATTAAAGCCGAAAGTGGGAAAAGTAATTACAGGTTTGGGAACAGGAGCCCATTTGCAACAGTGGGGTTTCGATCCGGATAAAATTATTGAGAAAGATTGGAACGAACAGGCGATTCTTGATTCCGGATTTATAACAAGCTATGTTCCCGGTCGTCACTTCTCCGGAAGGGGTTTCAAGCGCAATCAGGCTATGTGGGGTGCTTTCGTTTTGCAGACACCATCGAAGAAACTATTTATCGGAGGAGATTCCGGTTACGATACCCATTTTGCTAAAATCGGTGAAGAATATGGTCCGTTCGATCTGGCTTTGCTTGAATGCGGACAGTACAACAACTATTGGAAATACATTCACATGATGCCCGAAGAAACGGTTCAGGCAGCCATCGATTTAAAGGCAAAAACAATGATGCCTGTTCACTGGGCCAAATTTGCACTGGCCTATCATGCCTGGGACGAACCGATTGAGCGGCTTACCAAAGAAGCTCAGCGATTGGCTGTTCCCATTATTCACCCGATGATTGGAGAACTGGTCGATTTGAATAAGTTTGAATCCACTGCAGCTTGGTGGACAGGAATGAAATAGGAAGAAGTTTTCTGATTTCTACAGGAAAATCAGGTGTGGAACTCTTTTATTGGTGTACTTTATTTGCTTACATTTGTTTTGTGTAACAAATGTAAGCAAATTAGCATTTTAATCAATGGAAACAATACTCGTACAAATAAATAGCAGCAAGGCATACAAGCTCTTGGAAGATCTGGAAGATTTGCACATCATTAAAGTACTAAAAAGAAGCATACATCCACAACAAAAGTTATCTGAAAAATATGCAGGAAAACTACCTTCTGATATTGCCGATGAACTTCAGGACTATGTAACCCAAAGCCGAAATGAATGGAACAGCCGCAATACTTAATTGATACCAATGCCGTAATTGATTATCTCGGCAAAAAGCTTTCTAATATTGGTATGGATTTTATGGATCGTATTATTGATAATGTACCCAATGTTTCTGTAGTTACCAAAATTGAAGTGCTTGGCTTCAATGCTCCGGACCCGCATTATCAATTACTTACCAATTTTATGGATGACGCTACTATACTTGATTTGACAAGCTCTGTAGTAGATATAAGTATTGATATTCGTAAGAAATATAAAACAAAATTACCCGATGCTATTATTGCTGCAACAGCTCTTGTTTATGATTTGGTATTAATAACCCGAAATATTTCCGACTTTAAAAGCATTCAAGGTTTAAAGTTCATCGATCCGCATAATTTATAGATGCTAACATTGCTCAATTCAATTTTTCAGTTGTGGTAGCATTTGTGAAAATCTTCTACATCAGCCCATTATAGAACTAAATTCTTGTTCAAGATAATATACAAACCAGATGTCCTCACCCCCTAATCAACTTCTTTTAAATATCCGTATCCGACCTATTCAACCCTCCGATAATCCGGAACTGGCTGTAATCGTTCGGAATACCCTGACAGAATTTGGTGCCAATGTTCCGGGAACAGTTTTTTTTGATCCGACCACTGATGCATTATCCGAACTGTTTCAAACTCCAAGGTCGGCTTATTTTATTGCCGAAATGGAGGGGAAAATACTGGGCGGTGGTGGTATTTATCCAACCGAAGGATTACCCGAAGGAACCTGCGAACTGGTGAAAATGTATTTGGTGCCTGAAGCCCGCGGCATTGGATTGGGGCGCACTTTGATTGAACGTTGTCTCGAAACAGCCATTGAATATGGGTTCAAACAGATTTATCTTGAAACCCTGCCCGAACTGAACCTGGCTGTAAAAGTCTATGAGAAGTTCGGATTCGAATATTTATCAGCTCCTTTAGGTACATCGAAACATTTCGGCTGCGGATTGTGGATGCTGAAAAAGTTGTAAATGAAGATTTCCAACCACATAGGCACATAGGTCACATATAATTTTAATAATCTGCGATAATCCCAGTCTGCGGCAGGCTGGTGAGTGTCTTTTTTTTTGAAATTGGTGTTTCCTATTGTGTTCTATGTGTCTATGTGGTTTATTTAAAACTTGCTTATACCCGAATCCATCCTTGCAAATATCAACGGTATTCAGCACCTAAAAATGCCTGCTTTGTTTTATCATTATGTATGCAGATAATATGTGTTTTGCCAGAATAAAAACACAATTAACGTTATACATATTAATTATATTTAGTATATTAGTTCAGTTAATTACTTATGTCATTAATCACTTCTAATTCCATCCTAAAATCACTAACTAAAAACAAAATTCGATTATGGCACAATTCCTTTATGAGCGACATTCAACCAATGTCCACTTAAACGCAGCAAAACGGCATATTCGCCTTGCAAGGCAAATTAATGGTGCCGAAGAATTTGCAAACACGATTGAACCCACCTACAACGAATTGTTGACTAAAGTTGCGGCCTCGAAGCTTGCCACTGAAGAATGCGAAATCAAACGCGACCTACTTATTCTGAAAGACTCTCTCCTCGATGATAAAGTTCGCGATGTGATGGATGCCAGTAAAAAGTTCGATCGTGACAACCCCGGAATGGCTACCACCTCCATGCTATTTTCCAGTGGATTAGGTAGTGTTATTTATGCACCGACACAGTCTGAACCTACCCTGGTCGATCAAATTATTTTAGGCATTCAAAGCCTGGGTGATGGTCATGCATTGGCTATTTTTATTTCACCCTTGCAGACTGCCATCGATGAATGCAAAACGAGCATTGCCGATTTGCACACGGCCATTGCAGTCGAAAAAACGGCCGAAGCATTAAAGGCCATCGCAAAGTTGAATTTAACCCGGCAGTACGAGCAAAATATACATTCGGCCGGTTTAAAATTTGGCAAACAATTTATCAACCGACTTTTCCCGGTTATTAAGGCGTTGAAAAAGGCGGATGATCCCGAAATTGTTCCTGTTTCGGTCAATTAAGTTTCAATTCGTGTCTAAAAATGAATAAAATGCCCCAAGAAATTTCTTGGGGCATTTTATTGGTAATTATACCGGAATTGAAATTTCAATTCACGCTCAATTCCGGATTTTACGCTCCAACATATTTCGAAAGAATATAAATCGCATTTTTTACCTCTCGCGAACTTTCAATTCGCATAAAATTACCAATGGAACCCGAATGGAAATTTATTCGCGTCAAAAATCCGGATAAAACCAAAATACAAGTCTGTTGACCCGACTCGATGTTAATTTTTCTTTGTTTAATAAATCGTTTTTTAAAACCATTTTTCAGCAGAGCTTAACTAATTGTATAAACAATAATCGTTAGTGAAAGCGAAGAAATAATCAACCAAAGCATAATTCCCTGAACCAATGGTTTCAGTCCGACCGACGAGAGCAATTCTTTGGTAAGACCTGTTCCGATGAGGAACAAGGTGATTTTAAGACCAATTTTCGAGATCATTACAATGAACGCTGCACCTGAATGCACCGCCGGAATAAAGGTATTGATCAGCATGGCCAGAACAAAAAGGAAAATGAAGTAAGGAATTTTTACTTTTCCTGATTCGTTTTTAAAGAGGAACATGGAAAGAAAAGAAAAAGGAATGATCCATAAAGCTCTTTCCAGTTTAATGGTAGTTGCCGTTTGCAGGGCTTCCGCGCCATATTGCTGGGCTGCTCCAACAACCGAACTTGTATCGTGTATGGCGATGGCAGCCCATACACCAAACTGATGCTGGCTAAGTTGCATGTGATGGCCAATCCATGGAAATATTAAAAGTGCCACTGAATTCAGGATAAAAACAGTACCCAGGGCTGTTGAAATCTGTTTTTCATTCGACTTGATTAATGAAGATACGGCAGCAATCGCACTTCCACCACAGATCGCTGTACCCGTTGAAATCATGTACGAGGTTTTTTTCTCCACTTTCAGGAATTTACCGAGGGATAAACCAACGGTTATCGTGATTGTAATCGAAAATATGGTCATCCAAATACCCTGCTTGCCAACTTCAAAAGCCTGCCATGCATTCATTCCAAAACCCAAACCAACGACAGAAGCTTGCAGAAGCCAGTGAGTTAGTTTTTTACTTTTGACAGGGAATGGGTGTTTTACCGTTTGTGCCATAATGATACCGAACAGTAAGGCCAGTGGAGTACCTACAAAAGGCATGAAGCAGGCAATAAGAGCGATGAGGTAGATTATTTTTGAAGTGTTCATTTTTTTGCTGATTGGATTGATGCAAAACTATACTTTGCATAAACATCAGTCAAATCATAAAAAATGATGAACGATAACTACAGGTTATAATGCTTGTGAATGTAGTTCAGAAATATTTTGGCCAATCCGGTGGAATCCGGCCCTTTGGGTGCGATAAAATAGAACTGCCGGTGAAATTCCAGATCTGGTGTATTGATCCGTCTCATAACGTTGTTTGATAAATCCTCTTCGATGGCAAATTTCGAAACAATTCCAACTCCGTTGCCGGTTTTGATGAAAGATTTAATTGCCTCTGTGCTTCCCAGAAACATGAGTACATTTAATTGTTTCGGACTGATCTTCTGAAGGAGAAGGTTTTTTTCAATAATTTCAAGGGTTCCTGAACCTCTCTCGCGTAATACGAGCGGTAATTTTATGAATTCTCCGTTCGAAATTTTTTCCGGAATAATCTTATTTTGTGCTGCAGTAAATACCAGTAATTCATCGTTTAGAAAAGGGGAATACCTGATGTCGGGATTATTCGGTTTCCCTTCAACAATCCCGATGTCAATTGTATTGGCCAGAAGTTGTTGTTCGATGTATTCGGTATTTCCGTTAACAAGCGATAGTTTTATTTCGGGATAGCGATCGTTAAATTTTGCCAGAATCAGAGGAATCACATATTGAGCAATGGTTGTGCTTGCTCCAATACGGAGATTTCCTTCGGGATTGCTGGTAAGCTGGCTTAACTCAAATTTCATTTCGTTGTGGAGCGTCGAGATATGGTCGGCATAAGAGCGTAATATACAGCCCGCCGGAGTCAGCGAAATTTTATTTCCGATCCGGTTAAAGAGTTTAACCTCAAATTCCGATTCCAGTTCCTTAATGTGTTTGGAGATGGCCGGCTGAGTGATAAACATTTCATTTGCAGCTTTGGTAAAGCTCAAATTACGCGCAACACTTTGAAATACGTTTAATCTGAAATCAAGCATGGGAAAGTTCTATTTGGTCTATAACGAAAACTATGGGTGACTTATAATTTTGGGTGTACGACAAAATTACCTTTTTAGAATTCTCTATAATTTTAATTCGTAAACTTGAAGGCTACCGCGGCGGACGTACTGTTTGCCGAAAAGGATAATCAGGGTTGAGGCAAATAAGCTCCGTTAGGAGAAAGAAGTGCATTGCCTGCCACAGAGCTCCGTAGGAGCGACCTGTTGATCATACCACTCGAACAAATATCTTTCATCATACAGCACATCGAATTTTTCTAACAGTCTCAGATATTCATCCTTAAACGTGGCCTTTTTGTGATGCTCTTCCTGATTGTCAATATATTTTATAACACTGTCGATTTGTGACCGGGAATATGAAAATGTGACATACCCTTCCTGCCATTGAAACCGTCCGGGCATCCACCTTTTTTTATTAATAAAACCTGAGGTATTCGCTTTTAGGTCTCTCATCAACTCAGGCAACGATTGTGCAGGCTGGTATCCAATGAAAATGTGGATATGGTCTGGCATGTAGTTTATTGTCAGTAATTTATGTTTGCGGTTTTGGATAATTCCTGTTGTGTATTTTTGTAATTCTTCTTTATATTTTTGCGGAATTATATTTTCACGTCCCAAAGGTGAAAATACAAGTTGAAGATAGATTTGCGTATAAGTATTAGCCATTTTGATTACCTTTTTGTTTCTGATGATTAAAAGTATTCATTTGCTCTGAGAATAAAAAATTGGCATCTAAGTTCGCGGTATTGCAACGTTAAACAGGTCGCTCCTGACGGAGCTTAATCGTATGCATTAACATTATTTCTACAAACAGTACGCCACCATGCGGCTATATGGAACGAAATCAGAATACGAAATGAAAAGGGAATTTTGTCGTACACCCTTTTTCGAAGATTGCTATTAGAGTTTGAAGCGATCCAGTCCATGAAGTAGCAATAAAACTCTAAATATAATAAGAGCTGAAACAAGTTCAGCTAAGCGTTACACCCTGATGTCCATTCGCGCGAACGGTACGGCATCCATGCCGGTAAATTCACCTTTTTGGTATTTGAAATAGCCGGTAATCATGGCGGCACTGTAGTTATGGATTTGGTTTAATGTGAATCGAATCGGGATTATTCAATTCCAATAGTTTTAACTGTAAAACTTCTGAATTCTTCAGAAATCTCAATTGCAGTCTCAATCTCTTCTTTTGACAGTTTTACAATTTTATTCGGATAGCGTATTTGAACGCCAAAATTATTTAATAAAAATGCTTTTTTGAATTTGGAATCATCTAACCTCAATTTTTGCTGAAAGCAATTCGAGTAAATAGATCAAGTCATGTGAACGTAGAAAATCGATACGATAATAGACTAATGTGGCTTTTAAGTATTTCTCTACGGCCTGCTGGCAATGAAAAGCAATGGTATCAAAATATTCAGGAAGATGCAAATATATCACTTTTGCTGAGCCCAGATCATGGTCAGCTTTCTCCATCCATTCTTTTATTTCTTCAAACTGCCCGCTCATACACTATTCTCGAATTTTTTATTGCAGAATTTAAAAAAGAAGAGTTTTTGCTTTTTTCCTCGTCAAATTCCGATTTGGTATAAAATAAAATATCCATCGGGATCATTGTACCAATTAATGACATACGAATATCAAATCCTCTTTTTTGCATCGGAAGATCGGAATCCTGCACAATTAAAAGATCCAAATCGCTATTATCATTTTGTGTTCCGTTCGCATAAGAACCAAACAGTATAATCTTGTCAGGATTGAATCTGGTGGCAATCCTGTTAATAACTTCATCTATTTTGTGAGAGTCGATCATATCGTTTAAAATATGGTGAAAGTTAAAAAAAAATATCTGAAAGTGCTTGATCTGATTTTTCGGAGATTGCTATTAGAGTTTGAAGCGATCCAATCCATGAAGTAGCAATAAAACTCTAAATAAAACTAAGATATTGAAACAAGTTCAGCTAAGCGTTACACCCTGATGTCCATTCGCGCGAACGGAACGGCATCCATGCCGGTAAATTCACCTTTTTGGTATTTGAAATAGCCGGTCATGGCAATCATTGCAGCATTGTCAGTGGTAAACGCAAATTTGGGAATATGCATTTTCCAACGGTATTTGGCTGCAGTCTCAATTAATGTATGACGTAATCCTGAATTGGCCGAAACACCACCTGCCACCGCAATCTCTTTAATCCCGGTTTCCCTGGCTGCTTTGATCAGTTTCTCAAGCAATATATCGACGATTGTCTTTTGCAGCGACGCGCACAGGTCCGCTTTTCGTTCTTCAATAAAGTTTTCGTTTTCTTTGAGTTGATCTCTGAGGTAATACAGAAAACTGGTTTTCAGTCCGCTGAAACTGTAGTCGAAATTCTGGACGCGTGGTTTCGCAAATTTAAAAGCGTCCGGATTACCTTCTTTAGCCAGTTTATCCACAAACGGACCGCCGGGATAAGGAAGTCCCATGACTTTGGCGCATTTGTCGAACGCTTCTCCGGCCGCATCGTCAATGGTCTGACCCATAACTTCCATATCCAGATAATCTTTCACTACAATAATCTGCGAATTTCCTCCGGAAACCAGGAGACAAAGAAACGGGAACTTGGGCGGATCATAAGGCACATCCTGTTCGCGGATGAAATGAGCAAGCACATGGGCCTGAAGGTGGTTTATTTCGATGAGCGGAGCGCCGGTTGCCAGCGAAAATCCTTTGGCAAAAGAAGTTCCAACAAGTAATGACCCGAGTAAGCCCGGACCACGGGTAAAAGCGATGGCCGAAATGTCTTCATTTTTTATACCTGCCTGTTTGATCGCCTGATCAACAACCGGAACTATATTTTGCTGGTGAGCACGGCTAGCCAGTTCGGGAACCACGCCTCCATATGCTTCGTGAACCTTTTGACTTGCAGTGACATTAGATAGCAGGTACCCATTTTTAATAACCGAAGCCGAAGTATCATCACAGGATGATTCGATGCCTAAAATCAGAATTTCTTTTTCTTTGTTCATATCGTTCAATAAAAAGACTGTTTGTTCGTTAATTTCGTAAACAGACTGGTTTTTATCAGGGTATTTGTATTCTTTTGTATCAAAATTGGAGCGACAAAATTATCAAAAAAACATTTAAAATAGGATTCGCAATTCTGGGCACGGTATTTATCCTGCTCTTTTCTTCCTGGCTGATACTTCAGAGCCCGGTCGTGCAAACTTATCTGGCCCGTAAAATGGCAGAAAGACTGTCATTGAAATACCATACAACAATCACTGTTAAAGGTGTTTCTGTTGCTTTTTTTGATAAAGTAATACTGAAGGAAGTTCTGATTGAAGATCAAAAACACGACTCGCTTTTATTTGTTCAGGAACTGGTGGCCAGCATTGATTCATTCAGCATCAAAAGACGAAATGTGACAATCAATCAGCTCACATTGAATAAAACATTTATCAAAATTGACTCCGATACAGCCGGAACTGCAAATTATCAGTTTCTGCTCGATCAGCTGATCACAAAAGACACATTAAAAAACGACAGCCTGAACTTTGAATTTATTTTAAATAATTTTGAATTGAATGATTCGAAATTGAGCTACGCCTACCGCGACAGTATTGGAAATAATCAGCTTTTCATTGACGATATTTTTTTGGGAATGACTGATATGAATATTCGGGATAAAAAAATGGCTTTTCAGATTACCCGCTTTCAAATGAACAACCGAAAAAACTTTAGTCTTGAAGATTTTTCGGCGGAACTGGTTATTTCTCCTGATTCGGTTAATCTGAATAAACTTCATCTGCGTACTTTAAATTCAGAAATAACAGAAGCAAATCTTCTTGTTGACAAAAGCAAATTAGGTCCGGAACGCGATTTTAAAAAGTTGAAGTTCGATCTGGATCTGAAAAAGTCGGTGGTTAGTCTGATCGATATTGGACTGATTATCCCTTCATTAAAAGGGATGGATGAAAACATTGAAGTTTCAGGACAGATTTCAGGAAAGCCCGCAGATTTAAAAGGGAAAAATATTGAACTTAGTATGGGGAATAATACCCAACTGGCGTTTGATTTTTACCTGAGTGGATTGCCCGATTTTGATAATACCTACATGCATATCGACCTGAAACAATCGTTTGCCGACCTGAACGAACTGAGCAGGGTAAAACTTCCAGAAAGTTTATCGATCCGGCAGCTAAATATTCCATCATTTCTTCTTCAGGCAGGAATTATTGAATATAAGGGCAATTTCACCGGATTCCTAAGTGATTTTGTTGCTTATGGTACCTTCCGCTCGAAATGGGGAGTTTTAACCACTGACTTGTCGTTTGTACCATCGGCTGGAAAAAGGCTGAAAATTAACGGACGGCTGAAAACCGTTAATTTTCAATTGGGAGAATTGGTTCAGTCCAGTATTCTCGACCGGATTACGTTTAATGGCGATATTCAAGGGGAGCTAAACCCGCAAACCCGTAATTTTAACGCAGCTGTCTCCGGTAAAATTGACAGTATGAATGTATCGAATTACGAGTATAAAAATATTCAGATAAATGGAGATATCCTCAATCGAAGATTTGATGGTAGTATGGTTGTTGATGATCCAAACCTCAAATTTAATTTCGATGGAGCATTCGACCTGAATGTTCCTGTTCCTGTTTTTAATTTTAATATGCTGGTTGAAAGAGCTGACTTAAAGGCATTGAGCCTGGCTAGCAATTTCAAAGAATCGAAGATTTCGTTTGCCTTGAATGCCAATTTTACCGGAAACAATATCGATAACCTGGCAGGTAATATTCATTTCAAAGAAGGAACTTACCAAAACGAAAACGGGGAGGTGACCTTTGATAATTTTGATCTGAAAACATTTTATGAAAATGAGTCTGTTTTGCAACTTCGTTCCGATTTTCTGGATGCAGATATCAGGGGGAATTACCAATTGCACAATCTGTATCGTTCAGCGAAAGAGATCGTTGCTCATTATCTGCCTTCCTCCGGAATTCTGATTCCGGTTCAGAAGACAACGAACAATTTCGACTTCAGATTGGTTTTGAAGGATATGAACCGGTTTACTCAGGTGCTAATTCCTGATTTAAAGATGAATCCGGCCAAAATTGAAGGAAGTATAAACTCGGATAAAAACAGGCTGGTTTTGAATGCCAGTTTCCCTCAGATACAATACCAGTCGACCGTTTTCAAACAATTTACAGTCACTGTCGATGGTGATTCGAATCTGAACATGCGAAATAAAGTGGATGAAATTGATGTGGGCGGGGAATTTAAAGTTTACAACCTTTCACTGTTTTCGGAGGCTGCCTCTGATGTACTGGATTCAAAACTGACCTGGAATAACTTCGGCGCTGAATCATACAGCGGTTCGTTAAATACAAGTGCTAAGTTCTTTAAACAACCGAACAGTCCACTTATCAAAGTTTCGATTAAGCCGAGTCGTATATTTTTGGCTGACAGCCTTTGGCAAATTAACTCAGCACTGATTACCATTGATTCTACATTGATTAAGATCGATAAGTTCAAGCTTTCGAGCAGGAGCCAGTCGGTTATGGTTGACGGTTCAATTGATAAGAATCATGACAATAAACTGGACATTATTTTTAATCAGATTAACCTGAGTCCTTTAAATACTTTTATTAGCGGAGACCTTGATTTAAAAGGCGAATTAAACGGAAGTCTTTCTGTCTTTGATGTATATGTGCGGACATTGTTTCTTGCTGATTTGAAAATTGCAGGATTAAGTTTGCTCGGTCAGTCGATTGGCGATGCAAGTATCCAAAGTAATTGGGATCGAAATGCTGAAGAAATTCAAGCCAAAGTGATTATGGAATCCGATCACAGAAACTCCTTGCAGGCTTCCGGAATATATAATCCAGGCAAAGACAGCCTTTCAGTCAATGCTACTTTCGACCATTTTTCATTACTGATTTTACAGCCGTTATTGGGAAGCAGTTTTTCCAATTTCCATGGCGATGCTACCGGAAAAGTTTTAATTCACGGACCACTTAACCATATTCAGCACGATGGAGCTTTGTACGCCTCCAATGCCGGGTTGATGCTTTCTGAATTGCAGGTTAACTACACCCTGAACGATTCCGTTCAGTTTTCGGGTGACAAAATTATTTTCCCTGACATTAAAATTCAGGATGATTATGGAAATTCAGGAGTTTTTTCAGGATCAATCAAACATCAGAGTTTTTCGAAGATGATTTATGATATGACCATTAAAACAGATAAGATATTGGCAATCAATACTACTCCTGATATTAATGCCCAATTCTACGGAAAACTATTTGGCAGTGGGGTGGTTCGTATAACCGGTAAGGGAGTTTTAGTCAGGATAGATGGAAACGCCAGAACGGAAAAAGGAACCGAAATGAATATTTCTCTTGATTATGAAGGAGACACCCAGGAATATGATTTTTTGAGTTTTGTATCACATGGTTATCAATCCAAACCCGAAATAACAGAAAATCCGGCGAGTGAGTCAGATTTGGAGATGAATTTTAATGTGGTGGTCACTCCTGAAGCCAGGGCACAGTTGATTTACAACTCGAAAATCGGTGATGTAATCCGTTCTCAGGGATCTGGCAACCTTCAGGTTTCCATCGACAACAAAAATAATCTTTCCCTTTTTGGAGAATACACCGTTGAGCAGGGAGAATATTTGTTTACGCTACAAAATGTAATCAATAAAAAGTTTGAAATTCAACAGGGAGGAACAATCGAATGGAATGGAAATCCGAATGAAGCCTATGTTGATCTGAATGCTGTTTACCGCTTAAAGGCTCCGCTGAGTGACCTGCTTGCCTATAATACGGACGTAAATACTGATTATACCCAGCGGATACTTGTTTTGTGTAAAATAAAGCTTTCAAAAAGCCTGACCCAACCGGAGATACGGTTTGGAATTGAATTGCCGACAGTCGAAGACGCAATTAAATATCAGGTTTTGCAATACACCAGCACTGAAGAGGACCTGAACAGACAAATTCTTTCGCTTCTGGTACTTGGAAAGTTTTATACTCCGGAATCCGGAGTTAATAATAGCCTTGTTGGTTCAACGGCTTCAACGGCAAGCGAATTGTTATCAAATCAGTTAAGCAACTGGCTTTCTCAAATCAGTAACGATTTTGATGTCGGTGTGAATTATCGTCCTGGCAATACGTTGACCAATGATGAAGTCGAATTGGCTCTGAGTACTCAGATGTTCAATGACCGGGTTTCCATCAACGGAAACATCGGGAATAATTCATCCCAGGGAGCCAATGCCAGCAACGGGCTTATAGGTGACGCAGATGTCAATGTCAAAATAACCAATAATGGTAAACTTCAATTGAAAGCATATAACCATGCCAACAATAACCTTATTTACGAAACCTCTCTTTATACTCAGGGTGTTGGTGTGTCCTACCGGGAGGATTTTAATACGTTCAAAGAGCTTTGGCGAAAAATAAAAAGTATCTTCGGTCGAAAGACAGATCAGCCCCGGAAGTAAGTTAACTAAAAGTGAAATTTAAATTGGTTTGGAAAAAGATAACAAATCAGCTTACTGATAATCTGATCAAAATTCTATATTTACATTCTTTGAAAAGTAAACTAACTTAACTTCTGGAATATGTTTATATTAATGGTTGTCATTTTCGTTCTAGGCTATATTGCGATAGCTTTTGAACATCCGCTTAAGGTAGATAAAGCTGCTTCAGCACTGATTATCGGTACCTTGTGTTGGGTTGCTTATATTCTGGGAGCTGAAAATATTCTTAGTCTTGGTTATAGTCATTCATGGAAAGAGTTTCAGACATTGTATCCTGCACTTCACGGGATGGAGGCCATTCACGAATTCATCGTTGATTTCGAAATTATCCGTCACATCGGCGAAATAGCCGAAATCCTGTTTTTCCTGTTGGCTGCGATGACTATTGTTGAGGTGGTTGACCAACATCAGGGGTTTAAAATTATTACCGACAAGATAAACACAACCAATAAGATCAAACTACTTTGGTTGCTCAGTATTCTTACCTTTTTCATGTCAGCTTTATTGGACAATCTGACTACCACCATTGTGATGGTGGCACTTTTGCGCAAATTGATTGCCGATAAACACACCCGCTGGTTCTTTGCCAGCATGGTCGTTTTGGCAGCCAATGCCGGTGGGGCATGGTCGCCTATTGGTGACGTAACAACAATCATGTTATGGATTGGAAATCAGATTACAGCTCTCCGAATTGTTGAAGGGGTAATTATTCCCAGTTTGGTTTGTATGATTGTACCTCTCATTATTTTATCCTTTTCGATGAAGGGAAATGTAACCAGACCTAAGCAAAACCATTCTGAAAAAGAGTTTACAACTTCGAAAGAGCGAAGTTTGATGTTGTTTTTAGGTATTTCGGGATTACTGTTTGTTCCGGTATTTAAAACTTTCACTCATTTACCCCCATACATGGGAATGTTATTTTCGCTTGGTATTATATGGGTTGTTTCAGAGGTTATGCACCGAAATAAACCGGAAGAAATCAAAAATAAGCTTAAAATTACTGCTGTTTTGCGGAAAGTAGATACTCCGACAGTTCTGTTCTTTCTGGGGATTTTATCTGCCGTTGCGGCTTTGCAATCAGCCGGACAACTATCCATGTTATCACAAATGCTGGACACCAAATTGGGCAACGTAAAGCTGATTGCTTTGGCTATTGGAGTCCTTTCTTCCATTGTTGACAATGTCCCGTTGGTAGCTGGCGCTATGGGTATGTATCCGATTTCAGATCCGGGAACAACCGGTTACCTGGCCAACTTTGTTCAGGACGGTGTATTTTGGGAATTTCTGGCCTATACGGCAGGTACAGGAGGTAGCATGCTTATTATTGGTTCGGCAGCGGGTGTTGCTGCAATGGGGCTCGAAAAGATCGATTTTATCTGGTACCTGAAACATATATCATGGCTTGCATTGGTAGGTTATCTTGCTGGTGCTGCAGTTTATATGCTCGAATTCTCTGCGTAGAAATTCTTATTAAATAAATTGTATTTTTGCGGGGCACACTATTTGTATAGTATGTCCCGTTTTTAATTTGATTGACTTAAAACAAAATGCATATGCTGAATTTTATCTTATTACAGGCAAGTCAAAATTTAACCGAAGGAGCGAAAGCTGTCGGTAAGGCTGTTCAGCCGGAAGGAGTTGTAACAGGTTTTTTTGATATGGCTATGAAGGGTGGACCACTAATGATCCCAATTGTATTGTTGTCGTTTGTCGCGGTGTTTATATTTTTCGACCGTTATGTTGCCATCCGCAAAGCCGGGAAAGTAGATTCCAGACTGTTAAACCGTGTGAGGGAATATATTCTGGATGGAAAAATTGAATCGGCCTTTACGCTTTGCCGCAGCGAAAATACGCCGACTTCGCGCATGATCGAAAAAGGAATTTCGCGGATCGGCCGTCCAATGGCTGATGTAACCACAGCCATTGAGAATGTCGGAAACCTGGAAGTCTATAAACTTGAAAAAGGGCTTCCTGTTTTGGCCAGTGTTGCCGGTGGTGCACCCATGATTGGATTCCTTGGTACAGTAACCGGGATGATTTCAGCTTTTTACGACATGGCAAATGCCGGGAATAACATCGATATTACCTTGCTGTCTTCAGGTATTTATCAGGCTATGGTAACCACGGTAGCCGGTCTGATTGTCGGAATTGTAGCTTATTTTGCGTATAATATTCTGGTAACGAACGTCGAAAAAGTAGTATTTAATATGGAAGCTGCAACGAGTGATTTTATGGATATGTTAAACGAACCTGCTAAATAATTAAGCAATCATGGCTTTAAAACATCGAAATAAGGTGAATGTGAGTTTTAGTATGGCTTCGATGACTGATATTGTTTTCCTGTTGCTGCTATTTTTCATGATTACATCAACTATGGTTGCGCCCAATGCACTCAAATTGTTATTGCCACAGAGCAATAATCAAACCGTTGCAAAGGCCATTACAACCATTTCAATAACTGCTGATCTGAAATATTTCATCAATGAAGATGGGGATCTGAAAAGAGTTGCGTTCTCAGAAATTGAACCTTTTCTTCAGAAAATGATCAGACAAAATGAAGAAACCTACATTGCTCTCCATGCGGATAAATCAGTTCCGATAGAGTATATCGTTAAAATTATGAACATTGCAAAACGCAATGAAATCAAAATGATCCTTGCTACAGCACCGGAAGAATAATGAGTTATATTTCAGAACATAAAACAGGTTTGATTGGTTCCATTATTACACATGCTGTGATTTTGGCATTACTGCTGTTTTTTGGTTTTTTCACACCGCTACCCTTGCCTGGGGAAGAGGGAATTCTTGTGGATTTTGGTGATTCGGAAAAAGGCATCGGTGCTGAAGAACCAGCGCCGAAAGAATCTGCGCCGGTTAAGAATCAGGAAGAAAAACAGATGGAAGCTCAGACTCCGCCACCACCACCTCAGAAGAAAGTAGTAACTCAAGCAGAGAAGGACGCTTTGATGACTCAGGATCTGGAAAAAACAGTTGCTCTTGAATCGGCCAAAAAGAAAAAAGAGGCTGAAAAATTAAAAGACCTGGAAAAACAAAAAATCCTGAATGAAAAGCGAAAACAAGAGGAACTGGAAAAGCAGTATAAGGCTGAAAACGAAAGGCTTCGTCAGGCCGAAATAGCCCGGCAAAAAAAGGAAGAAGATCAAAGGCTGGCTCAGGCAGCTGCTGAGCAACGAAAAGCGGGAGAGATCAATGACCGCGCTAAAAATGCATTTGGCGGTTCTGGGAAAGGCACTGCTGATTCGAAAAGTACTGGTCAGGGTGTTACTTATGGTTCAGGAAATCAGGGAAGTTCGCAGGGGACAGCCAATGCTGATAAATACGGTCCAGGAGGCGGGGTAGGCAATGGTGTTTCATTTAGCCTGGACGGAAGAAGTGCCCAGTCGCTTCCGAAACCCTATTATCCCGGAAATGAAGAAGGCATCGTAGTGGTTCAGGTCACCGTTGATAAAAATGGCGCTGTAAAAAAAGCCGAGTCTGGGGTGAAAGGTTCAAATACGGCAGATCCGGATTTGATTGTAGCGGCTAAAAAAGCGGCTCTTCAGGCTAGATTTAATGTTGATGAAAATGCTCCCGCTTTCCAAATCGGGACAATTACTTACCACTTTGTGCTCAACTAGTTCTGGTTTTTTCTTTAACCCGAAACTCCTGATTTTTAGTTCAGGTATATTCAATAAGTTTGAGTTGAGCAGATGGAATCTGTTTTGATGCCATATTCCTGAATCAAAATGGAGAAATCTTCCTGAAATTAGAACGCCAACAATTTGTAATTTCTCTGAATACGATTAAATAGTAGTGTTCTTAAAACTATGTTTTATGATCGTGAAAATACCTTACTTTTACGTCAGTAAATCAGAATATTACTTTATGTCGTTAAAGCGCAACCATATGAGAGAAGTTTGGATGTTGGTTTTGCTTTTGATCGTCGCTATTCACGGATTTGGGCAGAAGGATTATAAGGTCAGGCGAATTTCCATTGAAGGGAATAAAACGCTGAACGATGCTGAGATAAAGGTGAATATCAATACCAAAGCTAAGTCGCTGACCGGGAAATTGAAATTTTGGGAAAAAGCTCCCCGGTTTTCAAGCTCTGCTTTTGAGGATGATATCCAGCGACTCAACAGGCTTTACCAACGCAACGGATTCCTTATGCCAGAAATTGATTACAAGCTCAACCAAAACGATCGTGCAAAGTCAGTAAGGCTTGTTATTTTAGTGAATGAGGGAGAATCAGTTTCGATAGACAGTATTTCGTTTCAATCTCTGAACGATTCGGTATATCAATCCTTAGCGGTTGATAAGAAAAAAGATCTTCCTGCGAAAGTTGGAGATCGTTTTCAGGATGAAAAGGTCAAAGCTTATGAGGTTTTTCTTCAGAAAAAGTACTCCGATCGGGGTTATCCTTTTTCCGTTGTTACGAACAAGGTCACACTTCTGCCCGGGAACCGAAAGGCAGACCTTAATTTTCAGATTGATCCGGGCGCTAAATGCTATTTCGGACCAACATGGATCAAGAGTGATTCGCTCGTTCCGGTATCTTTTATTCGCAATCAGCTGAAGTTCCATGAAGGAGAGCTTTATTCGAAAGAATTGATCGAGAAAACGCAACAGAAATTATACGATACGGAGTTGTTTCAGTATGTCGTTATCCGCACGCTGCTCGATAGTATTAAAGATGGTCGTGTTCCGATAAGTGTCAGGATGCAGGAAAAACCCAGGTGGTTGCTTACAACAGGTGCAGGATATGGATCCGAAGATCGTTTTCGGTTTTCGGGGCAGGTTACCCGGCGGCAATTTTTCGGTGGTGCCCGACGATTGATTTTCTCAGGAAAAACATCATATACGCTTCCGTTGAGTCTCGAACTTAGTTTCATACAGCCCGACTTTTTGTCCGATAATCTCGATCTGATTATTAATCCATATTTCAGCAAATCGAATGAAACAAGTTATCGGGTTGAACGTCTTGGTAGCGGAATCACTTTTCAGTACAATTTTTCGAAATATACCACCACTTACCTGATGTATTCTTTCGAAAGAGACCGGTTTAATTTCAAATCAAATGTCCCACTCAGTTACAATAAGCAGGATAGCCTTCTGTATAATAAATCGGGATTTACAATCGGTTTTACCCGAAATACCACTCACGATATTTTTAACCCGAAGTCCGGAATTCGGCTAAACAGCTATTTGACACTGATGGGAATAGGGATGAATTCAAAGTACCACTATGTCAAATTAGAGATGGAGTTTCGGCAGTATTTCCCGTTACCCAACGATTGGGTTCTGGCCGGAAGAATCAGAGGTGGGGGAATGAACCCGATCAAAGGTGATGATGCGACGCCTATAGAAGACCGTTTTATGCTCGGTGGCGCTCTTTCGTTGAGGGGATGGGGTCGAAATAAGATTTCGCCGGTGAATGAAAATGGTGATTTGGTTGGTGGTAACAGTATGATTGAGGCCAATGCGGAACTCCGGTTTCCGGTTTATGATATTTTTTCAGGAGCATTTTTTGTGGATGCGGGAAATGTCTGGAAAGAATCGATGATTCAACGTATTACCGATTTACGTGCCGATATGGGTGTTGGTATACGAGTGAGCACCCCAATTGGCCCGGTTCGCTTTGATGTTGCTTCTCCGATCTTCTACGGAAAATTTAATGGTTTATTCATTGTCTCAATTGGGCATGCATTTTAATAGGTTTGTATGAAAAAAGGCAGAAAAATAGTATGGATCACTTTTTCAGGAATTATTTTCCTGATTGTGATCGCCTGCCTTTTAATCGCTGAGGGGGCGATGAATGGAATAATTACCCGACAGCTTGTTTCTCAGGCGAATAAGGTTTTGAATGCCACTGTCTCCATCGGGGAGTTAAGCGGAAATCCGTTTACCCGGCTTTCCATTCACAACCTGACTGTTGTACAGGATGAGAAGGAATTACTTAGGGTCGGAGAAGTTGAACTCGATTACAACCTGTTGCGACTTTTAAATAATGAGATTGTAATTAATAGTGTTAAAATCAGCGATCTGAAGGCTGATATCCGGCAAGAGAGCGATTCTGTCTGGAGTTTTCAGAAATTATATAAAGCGGATGATACGATAAGTGTCAGTAAATCAGGAAGCAGTTTTAATATGCTTCTGAAAATAAACGAGATTGAATGCGAGCGGTTTCTGGCCACGATACATCCGCTTGATACCGCATCTGTCATTCCCAAAATCGTCGAAACAAACCTGTCGTTGTCATTTCTGATGAAGGGCGATGTGATGGAATTGAAAATGAAAAGGATGGTTCTTAAAACATCTTCGCCGGATATTGAGCTGAAAAGTCTCATTTTTAATTATTTCAGTGATTCCGCCTCCTACAATTGGGATCATTTCCAGTTACAATTGCCTCGAAGCCTGATCGTTTCTGAAGGGAAATTTTATCCCCGGCAATCTTTGCGCTCTTCTGGTTTGGTTAAAATTGATACGCTGGCCTTTGATGATATCCGCAAATTTTATCCTCCATTTAGCCTGAAGGGAAATCCTTCGGTTGTACTTTCGGCTGAAGGAGGAACTGAAAAAATCGATTTTTCTGTTTTGGTGAAAGAACAATTGCAGTCATGCGAAATCAAAGGTTGGGTAAAGAGTTTCGAAGCTATTCCTGAATATGAACTCAGAGCAGATATTCGTGATATCGACGGATCATCATGGACCGGCAATCCGGAGTATGCCACAAAAATTACGGGTACACTATTGGCTAAAGGTATTGGCTATGATCCTCAAAAAGCTGGTCTGACTGTATCCGGGAATTTTCCGGAAGTGATCTTTCAGGATAAAAAACTAAATAATCTTATTTTTAAGGCGGAAAAAGATTCTGTAATTATTGATGGAAATCTGGCTACAGATACATGGTTTGGCGGCGTGATGGCTGATTTTCGGATTGCCGATTTTCTCTCGAAGTTCCGCTATTCCATTCTTGGTTCCGGACGAAATATTAATCTGGCAAAATTAGACCTTCCGAAAAATCTGTATTCATCTATTAATTTGAAAATCAAAGCGGAAGGAGAGGGGCTGAATCCGTTGGAAGGATCGCTTAAGGCAAGCGTTACTTCTTCCAAATCGACAATAACAAACCGTCCGATCGACGATTTTCATACCACGGTCTCCTATCAGAACGGTAATTATGATGTGACTGATTTTAACTTAAATACTCCGTTTTTTCTGCTCCTGGCGGATGGAAAAGGAAATGTGAAGCGTGAGAATACGATCCAATTTAGTTTCGAAACCAAAGATTTTAACGATTTGCTGGACTTGACCGGCTACGGTGAGTATTCGTTGAACGGTAAAATTGAAGGTGGATTTTCAGGTTCTACCGACCGTTATCAGGGTAATTCTACCATGGAAATTTCAAGCTTTGGTAAAGATTCAATCTTTGTAAAGGATATGATGGGTGATCTGGAATTGTCAAAGGATTCCAGCTTTAGTTCCAAAATCCGTTTTAATGCAGGGGAGTTTCGTTTGGACAGTATTTTATTTCAGACGTTTGGTGCTGATTTAATTTTTGACCTCGGCGATGAGCTTTCTTCAAATTTCAAACTTAGTTCAGATAGTGTAAGCGTCAATGACCAACTTCTGGGGGCAATAAAAGGGGAAGCAACACTCCTGACTGACGATTCTCTTCGGTTAGATGTTCAGCTAAAGCTGGATAGTTTCAATTATTCTCCGTTTAAAACCGGGGCTTCAAACCTAAACATGAAAGCCCGGCTTCCCAAAGGAGATGAAAATAGCGGTTTGATTGCGGTCTTGCATCAATTGACTGATCACTTTAATCCGGAACCTTTCAAAAATTACCTGTCTGTTGTTCAAAAAGAGGAAGCCAGTATCTCTGGGAAGATGGATCTTCAGAATCTTTCGTATGATACTTTGACCATCGGCAAGCTGGGAATTGAATTTGATGCGGTCGCTGATCGTAATAATTACAAGGGAACTGTCCTTGCTACAGGCGATCGAATAGATTATCAAGGATTTAAAGTAAAAGAAAGTATCCTTCATTCCAAGTTTGCGAATAAGAATTTCCAGAATGAACTGAACTTTGCAATTTCCGATTCGGTGAGTGGTGAAATCAGCGTAGATGTCGATCTGAAAAAAAATATCGAAATAGGCTTGAGGCACTTATTGGTTGAATCTCCCACAAATACATGGGTTGGAGGCGGCGACTCCACCAGGATCACTTACGGGAATAACTTGCTTGAAATTGAAAATTTATCGATTGCGGCCAGTGAACTTAAATATTTTAAAGCTGACGGAATTTTTGCATTGAAAGGGAATGAAAATCTGGATGTAGAGCTTCATGGCTTTGATCTGGGAAATATTAATGAAATAGTTGGTGGTACTTTCCCTGTTTCAGGCGCGATGGATGCTTCACTGCAAATGACCGGAACATCCGGAAATCCGATCATGAATGGTGAAGTTACACTGAATAATCTGACGGCAAATGATCAAAAAATCGACCAGATTAAAGCGAATCTGCTTTATCGTGGCGATACAATCGAGCTCGATGGGAATATCGATGTGGCGAATACACGAATGCTGGAAGCTGTATTGAAAGGCCACTATCATTTTTCAATCGAAGATCCAGCCTTCCGTCTTCCTTCAACTACTGATTATCTGAGTGCAAAACTTAAGTTGAATCGTTTTGATCTGTCGCTCCTTAACCCTTATGTTGCTTCAGAGGGAATTGAGGTACAGGGATTTGCAGATTCCGATTTTAAAGCAGAAGGATCAGTAAACGATCTGAATATCAATGGTTATTTCAATTGGACAGAAGGGCAATTTCACATGCCGGAATACGGAATGCTTTATGATCATGTCAGTTTGACAACCGGAATGAAGGGAGACTCTCTTTTTATAACCGATTTTGTGGCCGAGGCAGGAACGGGATCGCTGAAGGTAAATGGCTTTGCCCGATTGAATCAGCAAAATATATATGAACCGAAAGCCCTTTCATTAAAAATTTCTGGAAAGGAGTTTAAAGTTGCCGATTCGGATCGTTTGCAGGCTACAATAAACGCCGATATATCCCTGAAAAAGGAAACTGAAAATCCTGTTTTTGCAGGAAAAATTGAAGTAATTCGTTCTGAAGCCAATGCTGATGCGTTTCTTTCGGAATACTATAAAGCTGCAGATGAAACAGATCCGCCTATGCTGATCAAAGCGCTTGAAAGTCAATCAGCATTGGTTGAGCCTGAGCTTGGCACTGATACTGCTGAAGTGAAGTTAAATCCTGGGTTTCAATTTTATAAAGATTTGAAAGGCACTTTAAATGTCCAGGTTCCCGGTAATATGTGGATTCGGGGAAAAGATATGAGTTTCGAGGTGAAAGGGAATCTTCGGGCAATGAAAGAAGGCGACTACATGACCATGTATGGTGATCTCGAGGTGAAAAGAGGTTTCTATAAAATTTATGGTAAACGATTTGTTTTCAAAAGTGGTAAAATAACACTAACGGGTGAGGAAGATATCAATCCAATACTGGATTTTGTAGTGGTATATTCTTTCAGGGATGTCGAGAAAAATCTGAGCACCCTTCAGTTAACTGTTACTGGTCGGTTGAAAGATCCAACGATTGCATTTGAATTGAATGGGGTGAAAATAGAAGAACAGGATGCCCTTTCATACCTTGTTTTTGGGAGCTCTATGGAGCAGCTTTCTGATGGACAGCGATCATCAATTAGTGCCAGCACTACCGGAATTGCCAAAAATATGGCTTTGGGACAGATGACTTCAATACTGAAGGACGCTCTTCAATCTTCATTAAATTTGGATGTTATCGAAATCGCAGGTGAAGATAGCTGGAATATGGGGAGCGTTACAATCGGAAAATACATCAGCAAAAACTTGTTTGTCAGCTATCAGTATACTTTTGCCCTCGATAAGAAAACGAAAATTATAGAGCCTCAGAAGATATCTATCGAGTATCAGTTATTTAATTTTCTGTCACTTACAGGCACCAATCAAAGCCCTAATTCAGGTTTTGATATTATCTTCAAGAAAGAATTCAAATAAAAACGCAGGTAATCCGGGTTTCCCCAAATTACCTGCGCTATTCAATGGTATCTTTAGATGCGTTTGTTCAATTATAATAAGCTATAACCTTCGCGATATTCATAATGAAGTTTTTTTGTTGCTTCACCGTCAACATCATCAACGAAGGTTTCAGTCGCAGGATCCCATTTGATTGTCCGTTTCAGATCACAGGCAATGTTGCCAAGTGTACAAACGGTACAACTGCTATGCCCAATTTCAACCGGAACAATCGGGTCTTTACGTTCACGAACAGATTCGATGAAATTGATCTGGTGAGGAATCTTAGTTTCGTAAGGACCTGTTTCCTCTTCACCCTCGGCTTTCGCAGGTGGAAGAAATTTATCGTCAGAAGCCTTGAAATGACCTCGTGATACTTCGATCCAGCCATCTGTCCCGGTGAATTTAACACCTTTTGTATTTCCTTCATCAAATGGTTCCGAAGTCATTACGACTCCATTGGCATATACAAACTTCATGAAATGAGTACCGTCTCCGATAGGTGAAATTTCGACTGGTCCGTTTTTGTCCATTCCAAGTCCCCACTGCGCAATATCGAACATATGGGCGCCCCAGTCGGTTGTAAAGCCACCGCCCATTTCTTTATACCATCGCCATCCACCCCAGAATTGTTCGTTTTGTTCGGGATCTATGGTAATGGGTGGATCAAGCAGATTGTTGTAATGAATCGGAGGATTGGACAGGCTTCCAACCCAAAGGTCCCAGTTCAGATCATTTGGTGTAGTTTCTTCAGGAAGATCGTATGGTTTTGGCGGAGCACCAACGTAAGCATTTACTGTTTCAATCTGGCCAAGCGCACCCGACTGCACTAGCTGAACGGCATGTTGAAAATTCGGATCTGAACGCTGCTGACTTCCTATTGCAAGAATGCGGTTCGTTTCGCGCACAACGCGGCGTAATTCCTGACCTTCAAAAATTGTAAAAGTCATAGGTTTTTCCAGATAAACGTCTTTTCCTGCCTTACAGGCTGCAATGGCAATCCGTGCATGTGAATGGTCAGGAACTGCAATTACAACTGCATTGATGTCGGTACGAGCCAGTAAGTCTTCGAAATTTTCGTAGGTCTGAATTTCAACTGGTTGTGATGCCGTTGAATAGAAAGATTTAACTTTTTTCTCGAACCGCTGACGTTTTACTCCGTAAACATCGCATCCGGCAACTACTTTTACTCCTGGTATTTGAAGGAAGCCTTGCAGCAAAAACATTGCCTGTTGTCCCATACCGATGAACCCAAGTTTCAGATCAGTATCAGTAATTTTTTGTTTACAGGCTGACAATGAAGAGAACATTGCTACTCCGGCTACTCCAATAGCTGCTGTTCCAAGAAACTGACGTCTTGAAACTCCTTTTTTGATTTGATTTTTCATTAAAATAATTTATGTGTATTAGCTGGATTCCTTTAGGTCTTATTCAGGTGAAAATACCAAATTGTGCAATTTGAGCCAAATATATAATTGTTATTTCATAAATCCATCCTTGCCCAGTATGTATTTGTTTTGAATTGATCCATTTTTAATCAGATTGTGTTCTTTTTATCCTAATAATCGGTTCTGTAAATTTGTCGTTTTAAAACTTTAATTTTCAGCCCAATCCGAAAAGTCTATTTGCCACTACGACAATAAGAAAAGAAAGATTATTTGCCACAAAGACTCTAAGGCACAAAAAATAAGTATATTAAATTGCTGATAATCAAAGATAAGTAGCAAAGAAGAATTCGATTTTATTAAGGTTTTTTTTCGTGCCTTTTTGGCTAAACATGCTTTTCGAAGTGGACTCAATTTTTATGAGAAATTACAATACAATAAAAAAATGTTTTTTTTCTGAATTTCGTATCAGATGCGAACATTTTTTTTGATTTTTGTCAGGTATTGAAACGAGTTCAACTATGGAAAAATATGTCAATCTGCTAAAATCGCTTATCGCGGTTCCTTCTCTGAGTCAAAATGAACAGGATGCAGCTCAGGTAATCCGAAATTTTTTAACTGATTCGAAGGTAAAATACGATTCGAAGGTAAATAACACATGGATCAGAAATGAGCATTGGAAACCAGGTCTACCTGTTATTTTGCTGAATTCACATATCGATACAGTAAAGCCTTCAGGTGGTTATACCCGAAATCCGTTTTCTCCGGATATTGAAAACGGAATTTTATACGGGTTGGGAAGTAATGATGCAGGTGGTCCGTTAGTTACACTTTTGGCTGCTTTTATGCATTTCAATCCGATGACTAATCTTCCTTTTAATCTGATTTATGCGGCCACTGCTGAAGAAGAGATTTCAGGAACCAAAGGTTTGGCAAGTATTTTAAGTGAATTGGGTGCATTGGATTTGGCAATCGTTGGTGAACCGACTAAAATGCAAATGGCAATTGCCGAAAAGGGATTGATTGTATTGGATTGTACTGCTCATGGAAAATCGGGACATGCAGCCCGGGAAGAAGGTGAAAATGCGATTTTCAAAGCAATAACTGATATTGAAAAAATTGCAGCTTATAAGTTTGAAAAGACTTCGGAAATACTCGGAGCAGTAAAAATGTCGGTGACAATGATTAATGCCGGAACTCAGCATAATGTTGTTCCTGATTCCTGCTCGTTTGTGGTTGATTTACGAACCAATGAGTTTTATTCGAATCAGGAAGCTTATGAGATTGTTGATCAAATGATAGAATCTGATGTAACACCACGTTCATTCCGATTGAATTCTTCCGGAATTCCGGTTGATCATCCGATTGTGCAGCGTGGAATTAGCCTGGGGCTGAACTATTATGGTTCGCCAACTACTTCCGATCAGGCTGTAATTCCATACCAATCGGTGAAAATTGGACCGGGAGACAGTGCCCGGTCGCATACTGCCGATGAATATATTCTGATTTCGGAATTGGAGGAAGGGTTCCGCATTTATGTTGACCTGTTAACTGATCTTCAATTGAAATAAAAAAAGAGACCTGTTGGAAAACAGGCCTCTCAAATATTTTATACTCCGATGAAATTAATCGCTTTCGGTATAAGCCATTTCATTGTGTTGAGAAATGTCAAGTCCGGCAATCTCATCTTTCATTGTGGCGCGTATTCCAAAAAACTTGTCCACAACTTTAAACAGGATGTAGGTCATCAATCCTGAAAATACCATTGTTGTTACTGTGGCAATAATCTGAATCCAAAGTTGTTTTGGATTTCCGTAGAAAAGTCCGCTGTATGATGATTGAATGGCAGGTGTAGCCAGTAAGCCGGTTGCAAGTGCTCCAACGATACCTCCAATTCCATGCACACCAAATGCATCGAGCGAATCGTCGTATCCGTATTTGTGTTTCACTACCGAAACCATGAAGAAGCAAACCAGTGAAACCAATATTCCGATAACAACTGCTCCTAGTATCCCAACAAATCCGGCTGCCGGAGTAATGGCTACAAGGCCGGCTACGGCACCTGTACAGATTCCAATTACAGTTGGTCTTTTATTGATAGTCCAGTCGAGCAGAGCCCATGTAAGTGCTGCTGTTGCGGCTGCAACATGAGTAGAAAGAAATGCGCTGATGGCAAGTCCGTCTGCAGCCAATCCACTTCCGGCATTAAACCCGAACCAGCCAAACCATAACAATGCTGTTCCAATTACTACCAATGGAATATTGTGTGGTGCTGTTGGGTGATTGTTGTAGTTCTTTCTGCTTCCAACCATTAATGTCATCACAAATGCCGCAATACCAGCGTTGATATGAACTACTGTTCCTCCTGCAAAATCAAGTGCTCCTAAATTATATAACCATCCATCTGCTGACCATACCCAGTGAGCTACAGGGTTGTATACCAGAATTGCCCATAAAATTGAAAAGATGAGGAATCCACGGAATTGTATTCTTTCAGCATATGCTCCAATAATAAGCGCAGGTGTAATTACAGCAAACATACCCTGGAACAGCACAAATAAGAGGTGGGGGATACGGGCTGTTTCCTGTGAAATGTAGTAAGGACTAACATCATTAATGCCAATTCCGTTGAGAAATACCCAGTCGAAACCTCCAATATATGGAGAAAGCACTCCTGCTGATGAACTAAACGCAAGGCTGTATCCGAAGAATACCCATTCGAGAGTGATTACTGCGGTTAAAACGAAACACTGCATTAGTATATTCAGAATGTTTTTTTGACGTACAAGGCCGCCATAAAATAGAGCCAGACCCGGAATTGTCATCAGCATAACCAGAGCTGTTGCTACCATCATCCACGCTGTGTTCCCGGAATCAATATAGGGAACCGGAACTGCCGCTGCTGCAGATTCCTGAGCAAATAGTACAGACGGAGCGATGAAGCCTAGTAAAGCCAGGCTTATGTATTTTATTTTTGTTCTCATAAATTTTTCTTCTTTTGGATTCTCTGTCTGGTGTTTATTTGTTGTAAAGCGAATCATCACCACGGTCTTTTGTGCGGATACGGATGGATTCACCAATGTCGCTTACAAAAATTCTACCGTCACCACTTTCTCCGGTGTAGGCTGAATCCAGTATGGCTTGAATCGATTTTTCAACATTTATGTCGCGAACAACAAACGAAATGCAAATACGGGCAATTGTATTTACATCATAAGCAATACCTCTGAAAATTAATCCTTGTCTGGCTGTGCCCTGACCTTTTACGTCCCACCAAGAGAGAAAGTCAATGTCTGCTTCATGCAATGCCGCACGTACTTCTTCAAACTTGGTTTTTCTTACGATGGCTTCAATTTTCTTCATAACATTTCAATTTTGGGTTATAATAATCAAGAATGGGTGTTTCTTGAGAAAAAGTGAATTTATTTCTATATCTTATTTTTGTTTTCGCAGTAAAAGTATAAAAATAAATATATACACCATTAAATTGGGGTGTGTTGATTAAAAAATATAAAATTAGTAACAGATACCCGTTTTATTATTGGGTATGTGTTTGAGAATGGATAAAGATGGCTAGTGTGTGTCTGTTTTGATCTTGGTGATAATTAATTGGCCGTGTCTGTTTTTGATCTGTTTTACAACGAGAACCAAATCAGGTTACAGTTTTTGTTACTAATCTTCGGGCAAACAAATATTAAAAGAGAACTCCATAGATTTAATGGATATAGATGATGTCGGGATGTGTGTGGTATCGGAATAATATGGTGAGCCTTTTAGGATAGGTATAAACAAAGAACCACAAAAAAGACAGAAAGTGTCTTCTTGTGGTTCTTGAAAAAATAAATAAAGAGACCTGTCCCCCAACAGGTCTCTTGGCAAAAAGCAACAAATTTAATTGTTGAAGAATTAATATTAATTGTAAGCGCTTTCTCCGTGTTCGTAAATATCCAAACCTTCTTCTTCGATCCGTTTTGGAACTCTTAAGCCAACGGTAACTTTTAATATTTTAAAGAGGATGAAACCGGTAGCCAAAGCCCAGGCTGCAACCGTTACCACACCAATGATCTGGGTAACCAGCAATGATGCTCCATGTCCATAAAATAAACCGTCACTCTGAGAGAATAATCCAACCAGAATGGTTCCTAATGCACCACAAATACCATGAACTGATATTGCGCCAACTGGATCGTCAATGTGAAGTACATTATCAATAAAGGTTACTGCATAAACAAGTACAACACCTGCAATCAATCCAATCAGAATTGCACCGGTATCAGTTACGGCGTCGCAACCTGCTGTGATAGCAACCAATCCTGCAAGGGCCCCGTTCAGAGCAAAACTTAAACTTGGTTTCCCCCAACGTAACCAACTTACAATTACTCCAGCGAAAGCACCGGCGGCAGCAGCTAAGTTGGTTGTAACAAAGATATGAGAGATTGCTGTTGCGTTAGCCGAGCCTGCTGCTGCAAGTTGTGATCCAGGATTAAATCCGAACCATCCAAGCCAAAGGATGAAAACACCTAAAGCACCAAGAGTCATGCTGTGGCCTGGTATGGCATTTACTCTTTTCCCATTGTATTTCCCGATACGTGGGCCTAAAGCCAATGCACCTGTTAATGCAACCATACCACCGACCATATGTACAACTGTTGAGCCTGCAAAATCGTGGAAAGGTGTTGCCAGTTGTGATAGCCATCCTCCGCCCCAGATCCAGTGACCCGATACCGGATAGATAATTGCAGAAACAACCAGAGAGAAAATTAAGTATGATTTGAATTCGGTACGTTCAGCCATAGCTCCTGAAACGATTGTTGCAGCTGTTGCAGCAAATACTGTTTGGAAAATCAGGAAAGCTTCAGCTGGAATTCCACCTTCCCAACCGTTCCTGAAGAACAAGTCAGGAGTACCTATAAATCCATTGATATCGCCTCCAAACATCAGTCCAAAGCCAAGTGCCCAGAAAATAATAGAACCAATTGAAAAGTCCATTAAGTTCTTGTATAGGATGTTTACAGTATTCTTTGAGCGGGTAAATCCTGCTTCAACCAGCGCAAATCCTGCTTGCATGAAGAATACCAGTGCAGCCGTTATTAATACCCAGATAGTATCTATGGATCTGGCCATATCCGCCGCTGATGCTGCTAGTGTAGTGAGTGTTATTTCGTCCATGTTCGTATTTTTTAGTATTTGTTTTTATTCCTCTTTCCCTTTGATGTATAATGACTCATCTCCGAATTCGCCGGTACGGATACGGTACGATTCTTCAACTTTATAAACGAATATCTTTCCGTCGCCAATCTCACCGGTTCTTGCTGACTTCATAATAGCCAATACTGTTTTTTCAACGTTTTTTTCACGAACGATAACTGAGAGAATAGTACGTTCGATGGTGCTTGTGTCGTATACTACACCTCGGTACATCCGGCCTTCTTTGGTCTGGCCAATTCCCCGAACATCCCAAAAGGAGAAGAATTCAATACCTGCTTCGTTGAGGGCTTCTTTTACCTCTTCAAATTTGGTTTTGCGTATAATCGCTTCAATTTTTTTCATATTTATTATTTTTAATTATAGTGATAAACCAACAGTTATAAAGAACCCACCAGTCGTAGGATTAAGAATTACAGAACCTGATACCGGAAGAGAAAAACTGTCTGTGAGTTTAACTTCTTTAGATGTTCCAATACCGATATTACAAATATTAAATTTGCCCTCCGGGTCGGTATCTTTTCTGGTGTATTGTCCATCTCCGGCACCCAAGGTTAATTTAGCATGAGAGAATGAGTAAGCGGCTTCGAAATATGAATCGCCATCAGAACCAAAATTTGTAGATGGTGTTTCGCCGTCAGCATCCATGCCTGGCAGGAACATATAGGCAGCAGTTAAAGACAAATCGCCTAATCCATAGCTTAAGCTTGGCTCAAGTGAGTGCATGGTTTTATACTCTGTCCAATCGCCTCCAAAGTAATAATCAGTCAATGTCACTGAAAGTCCACCAACAGAATAACTTGCAAAAAGATCCATCTCCATTGCTTCTTCGCTACCTGTACTTGCTGATCCCCAGGCGCCTAATGTAAACCCACTTTGGTTATACTTAACACTTGGCTGAAAAGCTGCACCAGTTCCAAATTTGGACCCACGCCAGATATAACTACTGTAAATATCAACTCCAGTGCTCCATGAGCTTTCTTCCTGTGCGTTTACATTCAATGTGCAAATCGCAAGAAGGGCAAAAACAATGAGGGTAATTTTCTTTTTCATGATACTAATTTTTAGGGTTAAACATTTTTCTGTCTATTAATATTTATTTCATCTTCTCATTTTATGGGGTTGTTTTTTAAAAAATGCTAGTTTTTTGCAGGTGGCCCCTTTTTTTGTTTTGATGTCTGGTCAAATGTATTTATTTATTTCAAAATTGAAATAGTAAAATATAGGGTCATTCGTTAATTAAGGATAAATTAACACTGAAGTGTGTGAAAAAAATTGGTGTTGTTGGAGAAAAACATTAAAAAAAATGAATGTTGTGGTATGAAAATGGGGGTATGTAGTTTGGTGAGAGCAAAACTGAATTTTGATTTTTTTGATTTAACAATGTGAAAATCAAATAGTCGTATAAATCTAGTTGTGTTGCAAATAGATTGAATATGTACCTGTAATGTAGAATTAAGATATGAATGTTGTTGAAAAATAGATAAATTGTAAAAAAAAATGAAAGTATTGTTGTCGTTTTAGAATTATTGATCGATTTGTTCTGGAAAATCACAACTATCGAGTAAGATGATGATGTCGAAATATAAAATACATTGAGATTGTAATTTATTCTATATTTCAGTGCCGTCCCTATATTTTTCGGTTCTATTACGGATAGTATGGTAAGTATTAATCCTAAAATATTTTCGTTCTGACCGTTTAATCCAGCCCAGAGCAACTTACGAAGTAGTGTCGCCTTGGGTTGGCAGGAAACGATGAAATTGTCCGCGCAAAAATAATATTCAGTGTCAAAAAATAATTTCGGACGAAAAGAGAACCAAATCTATAACTTTGAGATAAGTCTTTGTTCTCAGTTTTATTTTTTTTTTATGTTTGGATAGTAAAGTCCAAAAGGTACAGTTTTTCTATATTTGCACACTTTTATACCTTTTTATTAATTAGAATTGCTTTTATGTTCAATCAGACAATTCGTTTCTTTAAGTATTTCATCTTCTGGATGATTTTTTTCTGGCTGGTAAAAGCCTTTTTCCTGATCTCTAATTTTCATCAAAGCAGTCAGCTATCTGTTGTCGAGATTGCTGGAATATTCTGGTATGGTTTAAAGATGGATGTTTCAACTGCTTGTTATTTGTTGTTGATCCCTGGGTTGTTGCTTGGATTTGTTTCTTTGTTGCCCAAAAGGTTAATAAATAGCTTTGTTTGGGTCTATACCCTGCTTTTTCTGATTATTGCATCGGCATTGGTCGTTCTTGATCTGGGATTGTATCCGCATTGGGGAACACGTGTAAATGTTACAGCATTCAATTATATTGACGATCCGGTTGCGATGAGTGCATCGGTATCTGTTGGAGATGTCTTTCTTGGTTTGCTGATTGTCGGTGGCTTGCTTGCTTGCTTTATCTATTTGTATAAAAAGCTTTTCCCGGAAGGTATTGTTTCGCAAGGAAAAATCAAATGGTACTTTTTACCTCTTCAGTTATTTTTGGTAGCTGCACTTATTCTTCCGATTCGTGGTGGATGGGATACTTCACCATTAAACCTGAGTTCTGTGGCCTTTAGTCCAAAGTTGTATGTCAATCAGGCAGCCACCAATTTTTTATGGAATTTTGGTAAGTCGGTTGAAAAGCGGAAAAGACTTTCCAATCCTTGTGAATATATGCCGAAAGAGGAGAGCGTCAGGCTTTTTAACGAATTTATGAAGCCTGATACACTTGTCGAAAGACCTCAGCTTATCACACTAAATCCGGATATGCCAACCAATGTGATCCTGATTATTCTGGAAAGTTTTTCTGATAAGGTAATCTCGCCTTTAGGTGGAATGCGCGGAATTGCTCCAAATCTGGATTCACTCTGTACTAAAAGTACTGTTTTTTTCAATTTTTATGCAACCGGCAATCGGTCCGATCGGGGCATTTCAGCTGTTCTTGGAGGATACCCTTCGTTGCTCAGTACTTCAATTATGGTTTATCCTGAAAAGGCACGAAGTTTAACCTTACTTCCGGAGTACTTTAACCGAAAGAATTACCATACCTCATTTTATTATGGAGGCGACATTAACTTTTATAACCTGAAAACATTTGTACTGCAAAGCAATTGCGCCAAAATGGTCACTAAATCTGATTTTCCCTCTGAATTGGGTCGGATGTCAAAATGGGGAGTTCCAGACAGTTATGTTTTTGAAAGGGCATTGAAAGATTTGAAAAGCGAAAAGGAACCTTTTATGAAAACCATTTATACCATCAGCAGCCATCCGCCATTTGATGTTCCATATCTGAAGATAAAGGGTAACTCAATCGAGGAGAAGTACCTGAATTCGGTTTCCTATACCGATAGTTGCCTGGGGGCATTTATCGACGAATTCCGGAAATCACCGCTTTGGGACAATACTTTATTAATAGTTACTGCCGATCATGGAACGAGGGATCCCGGACCGACAGATATTACTGATCCCGCCAGTTACCGGATCCCGCTAATCTGGTCGGGAGGTGCGGTTGACTCCATTCAACATATCGAAACCATTACCATGCAGTCCGATTTCCCAACTTCTCTCGTTCATCAACTGGGATGGCAGGCTGATTCTTCGCGGTTTGGCAAAGATTTCTTTACTTCGCATCCACATGCATTTTATGTGTTCGATTCGGGTTGGGGATATGTAACTCCGGAAGGAAATTATTACTTCGATCAGAATAGATGGGATTTTGTTTCGAAGCCAACCAACAATAATTTGGTCGATTTGAAATCCGCCAAAGCTTATATGCAGGTATTGCATGACGATTTTATAGGGAGATAATGAATCATGAAGACCTGATTTGTCAGGTCTGAAGAGTTGAAAATGTTTAAATAAAGCCAGAAAAACTATAGAATAGCAAACAATGACACAACAAACAACCGAAAGAATATTCCTGATCATTAATAATTATGCCGGGCACAAACAAGGATCCAGGGCTGTAGATCTTGCTGTGCCTTATTTAAAGAAGAACGGTTGTTCTGTTGAGTATTCGTTTACAAATTATCCGGGACATGCCACCGAGCTTGCGATGGAAGCTGCGGTTGGTGGTTTTGATTTGGTTGTTGCCGTTGGTGGCGACGGAACGGTAAATGAAGTTTCGCAAGGGTTGATTGGCACTAAGGTGCCGATGGGAATTGTGCCGATGGGATCTGGAAACGGACTGGCCCGGGAATTGGGGATTTCGATGAATATGCAAAAGAGTGTCCGTACATTAATCGATGGGAAAAATCTTCAGCTCGATGTATGTAGGCTAAATAATCAGCGGTTTTTGTGTACCAGCGGAATTGGCTTCGATGCGCTGGTTGCACATGAAATGAGTAAAGTTTCATCCCGGGGCTTCCTGAAGTATGTCCAGTTGGTTGTTCAGGAAAGTATCTTTTATAAACCACTCAATATCCGGATGAAAATTGATGGAGTACTGATTGAGGAACCCGTATTTCTGATCACTTTTGCCAATGCTTCCCAGTTTGGTAATAATGCTTTTATTGCTCCGGGAGCCAGCATGACTGATGGTCTAATTGATGTGGTAGTCGTGAAAAAATTTGCTAAAATCTGGATGCCGGTATTTGCTGTAGCACTTTTTACAAAGTTGATTCCCAAACTTCCGTTTGTTGATTGTTACAAGGCCAAAAAAATTGATCTGGAGTTGTCCGATACCTCGTATTATCATTTTGACGGTGAGCCAGGCAAACTGAATGTACCTGCTCTGATTAGGCTTGACTCTGAGAAAGTATTTGTTCGGTGTGGAAAATAATTGAGTTTATAACTCGTGTAATCTGGGCATTTATCCTTATTGCACACTATCCAAAATGAGTACAATCATCATCAGCAGGTATAAAAAATTCAGTTTGAAAAAGGCTGGCCGGACTTTCAGGTCATTTTTAATGAGGATGCTTGCCGAAAGTGAAAACAGGATGTAGAAAATATACATCAGCAGAAAAAACATAATGATACTTCCCTGAAGAACATGAACGGCTACCACGATGGCTGTGGCAACCGTTGCCACGATCCACGTAAAACTCAGTCGTTTGATCTGGTTGTCGCTAAAAATCTTGTGTAAACTAGGAAACCCGGCCAATTCATATTCTTTACCAAACATGAGCAGCAACAGCCAGAAATGAGGAATCTGGCCAATAAAAAAGAACAGCCCGACCCAAAAAATCTGGTGGTTCATCCAATCGCCACCACCGGCAAACCAACCAATGTAGGGTGGGAGCGCACCAACCAGTGAGCCCGGAACTACCGCAAAAGCGGTCACTTTTTTAAGTGGGGTATAAATGGCATTGTACGAAATCAGTGTCAATACGCTGGTCAGAAAAACCAGAATTGGGAAAGCTGACAATAAAATTAAGCCGCCGGAAACAAAATAAGCTATAGCAATTCTTAAAGCGCCGTTTAGACTGATTTTTCCGGAAGGAATAGGCCGGTTTTTGGTCCTGGGCATCAAAGCGTCGGTTTTGTATTCCTGAAGGTGATTAATGGCGCCCGAACTGCAAGACATCAAAAATACACCTGCCATCAGAATCAGGGCTTCTGCTCCAAAACGGCCAGTCTGAAGGGCATATCCGGTATAGGCAGATAAAGCAATGGGCAAAGAAATACGTACTTTGCCCAGTTCAGAAATTATTTTTATCCAATAAGTCAGCTTCGTTTTGGTCATTTAAATTCTCGTATTTGATCTCTTCAGGATTAAAATAACTGTTTAATTTCACCGTCAACAATACCATATTTTACAGATTCTTCAGCCGACATCCAATAATCCCGGTTAAAGTCTTTCATGATGGTTTCTATTTTCTGACCGCAATTAGCCGCCAGAATTTCAGCGCCTAATTTTTTTGTCTTAATAATTTCTTCCATTTGGATTTCGATATCAGACGCTGGCCCATTTGCTCCACCACTAGGTTGGTGTATCATAACCCGGGCATGCGGCAAAATAAATCTTCTACCCTTTGTCCCTGCCGATAGAAGAATTGAACCCATAGATGCTGCAAGTCCTGAACATACCGTTGATATTGGGCTTGAAATACTTTTCATGGTGTCGTATATGGCAAAGCCTGAGGTGACATAACCGCCGGGGCTGTTAATGATAAGCTGAATTTCTTTTCCGGGAGCAAGCATTTCCAAATACAGGAGTCTTTCAATTACATGTTTCGCAGAATCATCATCAACTTGTCCCTACATGAAAACCTTTCTTTCGTTAAGTATTTTTGAGTCGATAATGTCTTGAAGTCTGAAGCTGTTTTCCATTTTATTTCTGTTTTTTATTCGTCTTTAAATGCCTTTTATCTCAGTTATTAATCCTTAGATTACTTAAGCGTTTTCAGGTATTCTGTAATTTGTTTGATGTCGTCTTCCGAAAGCTGACCAAGGTACGGCTGCATCATGCCTTTATTAAAGCCTTTTACCACATCCGCATTTGGTTCATAGATCGATTTTTTGATGTATTCATCGTCTGCCGTAATTTCATGTTCCTCTTTCCCGGTTATGACCATTTGTTTCGAACCATAGAGTCCTTTAAATGACGGACCGACCAGCTTCGAACCATCAACCGAATGGCAGGCAAAACAACCGATGTTTTTCATGATCCGTTTACCGTTTGCAGTCGGGGAATCAACAGCTGCCATATCAACATGTTTGGTGGTGTCAACGTACCACTCATTAAATTTTTGTTCTGGCATAGCCTTAACGTAGGTGTACATGTAGGAGTGATTCAATCCGCAGTATTCGGAACAGAACAATTCGAAAAGGCCTTCCTGTTGCGCGATAAACCATGCTGACTTTTCCCTGCCGGGAACCACATCTTCTTTGATCCGGAATGCCGGAATGTAAAACCCATGTATAACATCGAGTGAAATCAGGCTTAGTTTTACTGGTTTGTCCATTGGCACAAACAAGGTGTCTGTTGTTTTTCCGTTTTCGTATTCGAAGGTGTAATTCCACATCCGACCTGTCACTTTTATGTTAAAACTATCTTTCGGAGCAGTCCTCATAGGAGCCCATCCGGCCCATCCATAATAGAACATGACTAAAACCAGAATGGTTGGAATTACCGTCCAGATAATTTCGAGTTTCGTGCTACCCTTTGTTTGTATTGCATGTGGATTTTTTTTATTGTTGTACTTGTAGATGAAATACAACATAGTAAATGTCAATCCGATCAGGAATACAAAGGAAATCCCCATGATTACAAAAAAGGCTTTGTCGACCCCCGTCACAAAATTGGATGCATTAGTCGTCGTAGATAATATATACATAGTTTTTATCTGAAATAGTAATCTAAAAATGTAATAAATATAACCACAAAGAACACCAGGGCGACAAAGCTAACCATGTACCGCAGAAACGGCTGGTCAAATTTAAGGTGCATAAACCAGGTTAAAACCAGAACTGATTTAATGGTTGAAAAGATCAATGCGCCTAATACTGAATATTCGCCAACGTTTATTTTAGTAATTCCAATTGACATGAATGTCAGTGTAATCAGTGCTATCAGAATAAAAAAGTAGACCTTGTACGGTACAATATGATGTTTTTCTTTTTCCATTTCGTAAAGCTTTTCTTAGTGTATCAGGTAGAACAAAGGGAACAGAAATATCCAGATCAGATCGACCAGATGCCAGTATAAACCTGCATTCTCGAGCAACGAAGGACGATCAGCATTTACAGTTCCTTTCTGAACTTTATTCAGGGCTACAATAATGACTATCATTCCGATAATAATGTGCAGGGCATGCAGTCCGGTCATGACGAAATAAAGTCCGAAGAAAAGAATTTCGCCTTTGCCCATATCATTAATCAAATGCTCAGACCCTGGCCAGATTCCGTGATCGAATTTAACTCCCCATTCAAAATATTTGTTAATCAGGAATACAATCGCAAGGATGATGGTGATTACAAGTAAATATACAGTTAGTTTTTTGTCCTTTTTCTGAAGGGCAGATGTTGACATCGCAATGGTCATACTGCTCACCAGCAAAATGATTGTGTTGATCGCTCCGATTGTCATATTGAGTTCATGTCCGGCCATTTCGAAGGCTACCGGATTCAGAAACCGGTAGATCGAATAAACAATGAACAATCCTCCGAAAAGGAGCAGCTCAGTGAATATAAAAAGCCACATTCCCAATTTGGATGCTTCCTGATCGTAATGAGGCTCTGAATGTTGAGTTACATGTTCCATAAAGTGGTATCTGATTAATATTCGTAAGGTCCGTCCTTTTCGCCGTACACAGGTACTTCATCAAAATTTTCAACCGGAGGAGGCGAGGGAACTGTCCATTCCAGTGTTTTCCCATTCCATGGATTCATCGGAGCAATTGCACCGTTTCTGGCAGACCGGAACAGATTGATAATAATGATCAGCAATCCAAAAGTCATGACCCAGGAACCAAGTGTTGACAGAATATTTGCAGCGTGGAATTCTGGTAAATAGTCGTAATAACGACGGGGCATTCCCATCATTCCGAGGTAAAACATAGGTGAATACAAGGTAAGAAACCCAATGGTGAAGAAAGCCCAGCCAACTTTTGCCCAGACTTTGTCGTACATCCGGCCAAACATTTTCGGGAACCAATAGTGAATGGCACCAAAAAAGGCAAACCCAACACCACCAAAAACAATAAAGTGGAAGTGTGCTACCACAAAAGCGGTATCGTGCACGTAAACATTGGTTGCCAAAGCGCCAAGAACCAGTCCGGAGAATCCTCCGATCATGAAAACAAAGATAAATGTGACCGCCCAGAGAAAGGGAATATCAGGATTAATTGAGCCCTGGTGCATGGTCGAAATCCAGTTGAATACCTTGATTGCACTGGGTATGGCCACAATAAATGTCAGGATTGAAAATGTATATTGGGCGGTTCCGCTCATTCCGGAAGTAAACATGTGGTGACCCCAAACAAAGTAGCCCACAAATGCAATAGCCAGTGTTGAAGCGATGATTGCCTTGTATCCGAAGATATGTTTTTGTGAGAAGGTTGGTATAATTTCAGAAATTGCACCCATGGCCGGAAGAATCATTACATAAACTGCCGGATGCGAATAAATCCAGAATAAATGCTGGTATAAAATTGGGTCGCCTCCCAGCGCAGGGTCAAAAACCCCGATTCCGAATATTCGTTCTAGCGCTACCAGAACCAATGTAATTCCAACAACCGGTGTAGCCAGCAGCTGAATCCATGCTGTTCCGTACAGTGTCCAGGGGAATAGCGGCATTTTAAACCATGTCATGCCCGGACAGCGCATCCGGTGAATGGTTACAATAAAGTTCAATCCGGTTAAAATGGAAGAGAACCCAAGAACAAAAGCCCCGAATATGGCGGGCAGCAGGTTGGTCCCCGTTTTAAAACTGTATGGCGCGTAAAAGGTCCAGCCGGTGTCGGGTATGCCGTTACCGAACAATACCGATGAAATTACCAGCAACGCACCTAAAACGTAGATGTACCATGAAAGCAGGTTTAGTTTTGGAAATGCTACGTCTTTGGCTCCAATCATGATGGGAAGCATAAAGTTTCCAAATACTGCAGGAAGTCCGGGTATTACAATCATGAAGATCATGATTACACCATGAACCGTAAAAACGGCATTGTAAGCCTGAGGACCCATAATGGTTCTTCCGGGAGCAATCAGTTCAAGTTTCATGGCCAGCCCAAGCATAACGCCTACCAGAAACAAAGACATCATTGAATACATGTACAACAAACCGATACGCTTGTGGTCGGTTGAGAAAATCCAACTGAATATTCCCCTGTATTTCCCCTTATAATCGAGGTAACTTACATCGTGTGGGATTTGAACCGCTGTTTGCATAAATCAAATATGTTTGTTTGTTTTTTTTCTTTTGGGTTTTAAAATCAGGATCAGAAAAAGTATCACAGCAAAAAACAAAATGAGGGTGCCGGTAATTTTGGTGACATTTAAAACATAGGCCTTCCCTACCGGATCATACGAAAAACAATACTGCATGATTTTACTGATGGTAGGGGCCGACATGCCTTTAGAGGATTCGATAATTGCCATCTTGAAATCGAAAGGAAGGAAATATATTCCATTCAGATAACGTGTGATTTTCCCTTTCGGGCTGATCACACAAATCGAGGCCGCATGGGTGAAATCATTTCCAGTACGTTTATATTTAAAGCCGGTCGCATTAGTTCCTTTGGCGATACTGGCACTATCGGAAACAAAAAAATGCCATCCGTTACCAATCGGTTCCTTTTTCTTCACTAAGTTCAGGTAATTGTTTTTTTTCCTGATTCCCAAATCGATGGTTTCCCCCGGATCGAAACTTATCGTAAATACCTGATAGTCCACTCCGGGAACCAGATCCGATTCATCCATGACTTTTGCCAGCCCTTCCATGAGTGGGCTGCAAATGCCGGGACATCGGAAATAGACCCAGTTAATAACAGTTGGTTTATCGATTAAATCGGTGAGGCAAACGCGCTGGTTGTTCTCGTCAATCAGGTAGATGTCGGTTGGAATAAATTCATCCAAATGCTCAATAATTCCGATTTCCGTATTAATTGTTTTATCATCAAAAACCTTTTGGCCGAAAAGGTTCATTCCTGAGAAAAGTAATAAAAATGCAAGCATATGAAATGCTTTTCCTGAAAAGATGCGGAAGACAAAATCAGTCAATAGTGATGATTTATCTTTTATTTTCACATCATTATCAATACCGAAATTTCGAATTTGGTTCATCTTGATTTTTGGTTTTCAATAATTAGCTTTCCATTCTCATGTAAATATATAAACTGACTTCATTGATTTGACAAATCGCCCCCCAACAAATCGTGTTTTTTTATCTTTTCGTTTATATTGGCAATAAAATAAACCCGTTTTGTGATAAGAAACCCAAAAGAGGTTTGAATGTTTATAAAAACCCGAATTATCGTACTCTTTTTTTTGATTTCCTCCAAGTCAGCCCTGATTCTGATTTCAGAATAGATATGGGTGATTTGTGTAATTCGCATGATGTCAGTATGTTGAATTTTAATTCTGAATTATTTTCATCTGAATGTAAAATAACCGGGGAAATGAATGCGGATGTTTAATTTTCCAGTTTAAAAGATTTTTTGTCTTGGATAATCTGAGGTGTACCACGATGGTTCAAACTGATTCTGCAAATTATTGTCAGCAGCATCTGCCTTTATCCATCATCTCTTTGGATATCAGTTTTTCGATTTTAGGGCTGACGTATGGAATCCCCATCGACATTCCGTTCAGAATAAAATGTACACCAGGCAGGAACACAAAATAAAGTGCTACTTTCTGCATTTTATTTCGGATTCACCATGGAGTAGAGCTGGATACTTTTCATATGACATCCGGCAATGAACACATTTTAGTTCTTTAGCCCTAAGTTTAGGGCTGGCAGTTGAATCGACCAGTAACAAGGTTTCAAACGAAAATTTGTTCAATCATTTGACGAAAGATAATGAATAAAAAATGTTTGAAACTATTGTGTTTTCCGGAATTTATTGTCATTCAGTGTATTCATGTATGATCATGACGTGATTGAACTAATTTTTCCGATATTATTTTCAGATCATTCCATAATTAGTAAAATTCAATCTAACTTTAGGTGTTAGTTATTAGCGCTGAATATCACCAGTCAGAATAAATTCCCTGACGCATTTGAAATTTACACATTAGATTATTATGAATTTATTCAAACAGATCTATCACTTTTACCATGAGGGATTTGCAAATATGCCCAAATGGGGAAAGCAGGTTTGGCTGGTTATTCTAGTCAAGCTTTTTGTCATGTTTGTGATTTTGAAAATCTTCTTTTTTCCTAACTTTTTAAAGACGAACTTTAAGAACGATTCGGAGCGAAGCAACCATGTACTTGAAAATTTAACCACTATCAATAAATAAAATTGAATCTATGCTTGAAGGACTCGACTTAGCTTTAGTTAACTGGTCGCGGGCGCAATTTGCCCTCACGGCTATGTATCACTGGATTTTTGTGCCATTAACTCTGGGGCTTGCAATCATCATCGCGATTATGGAAACCCTCTATGTCAAAACAGGAAACCCGGAGTGGAAACGGATCACCAAATTTTGGATGACACTTTTCGGGATCAACTTTGCCATTGGAGTGGCAACCGGAATTATCCTTGAATTTGAATTCGGAACCAACTGGTCAAACTATTCGTGGTTTGTGGGCGATATTTTTGGCGCGCCACTGGCCATCGAAGGAATTCTGGCCTTTTTTATGGAATCGACATTCATTGCCATCATGTTTTTTGGATGGAATAAGGTAAGCAAAGGATTCCATCTGACTGCTACCTGGCTGACAGCAATCGGAGCCAGTTTGTCTGCACTTTGGATTTTGGTAGCCAATGCCTGGATGCAAAAACCAGTTGGAATGGTTTTTAATCCTGAAACGGCCCGAATGGAAATGACCAATTTCTGGGATATTTTGTTTTCACCCATGGCTATTCATAAATTTCTGCATACTACATCATCGAGTTTTGTGCTGGCGTCAATTTTTGTAATTGGTATTTCGGCATGGTTTGTCCTGAAAGGCAGGGATATCGTTTTTGCCCGGAAAAGCATTGTTGTTGCGGCTATCTTTGGTTTTCTGGCTTCCATTTACACCGTTATGACGGGTGATAGTTCGGCACGCGATATTGCTCATCATCAACCCATGAAATTTGCCTCCTTCGAAGGTTTATACAATGGAAGCGAAGGTGCCGGGCTGGTTGCTCTGGGATTTATTTCGCAAAACTCAACGGATCCCTACAACGAAAATCTGAAAGACTTTGCAGTGAAAATTGAAATCCCAAACATTTTGTCGTACATGGCCTTCCTGAACTGGGATGCTTTTGTGCCGGGAGTAAATGACCTGATCAGGGGAAATGAAAAGCAAGGAGTGATGGCTGCTACTGAAAAAATAAGCCGGGGTAAGTTGGCCATCGAAAGGCTAACTGCCTATAAGCTTGCCAAAAAATCGGGGCAAACTTCTCAGGCCGATTCCTTGAAGACCGAAATCATGAGTCCTGATTTTCAGACTAATTATTTTAAATACTTCGGTTATGGTTACATCAGCGATCCGCATACTTTGGTGCCGAGCATTCCACTGGCATTTTACAGCTTTCACATTATGGTTGTACTGGGTATGTATTTCATTTTGTTTTTCCTTATGGCCTTATTTTATACTCTAAAAGGGAAAATACATAAGCACCGATTATTCCTCCGCCTTGCAATCTGGACAATTCCATTGGCTTATCTGGCCAGTCAGGCTGGTTGGGTTTTGGCTGAAGCAGGCCGTCAGCCATGGGTAATTCAGGATTTGATGCCGACCATGGCTGCAGTTACCAAAATCAGCGTTGGAGCAGTGCAGGTTACATTCTGGCTCTTCGCAATTATTTTTACCACATTGCTGATAGCCGAAGTAAAAATCATGATGCGCCAAATTAAAATCGGACCAAAATCATAAGGAGGAGCCAACTAATGTTTGAAACCTTATCACTTTTAAGTTTGCAGCAATACTGGTGGATGATTATATCGCTACTGGGTGCCTTGTTTGTTTTTCTGTCCTTTGTGCAGGGTGGTGGAACCTTGTTGTTCACGATCGCCAAAAACGAAACCGAAAAAACGCTCTTAGTTAATACACTTGGTCGGAAATGGGAATTTACCTTTACTACTCTGGTGACCTTCGGAGGTGCATTTTTTGCATCTTTCCCATTGTTCTATGCCACTTCATTTGGCGGCGCTTACTGGGTCTGGTTTGCCATCCTGATTTCATTTGTGATTCAGGCTGTTTCGTACGAATTCCGGAAAAAACCAGCCAATTTTCTGGGTGCAAAAACCTTCGAGGCTTTTCTCTTCATTAATGGATTACTTGGGCCATTGTTAATTGGTACAGCAGTTGGAACATTCTTCAACGGAGCAATGTTTTCGCTCGACGATATGAACCGGGTAAGCTGGGGAACACCGTTCCGCGGGCTGGAGGCTGTGCTGACCTTTCATAATCTGGCGCTGGGTTTGGCCGTTCTTTTTCTGGCTCGGGTTCTAGGCCTGCTCTATTTTATGAATTCAATAGATAATGAAAATATCTTTGTCCGGTCGAAAAAGCATTTAATGTACAATACCATTCCGTTTTTGATGTTTTTCCTTTATTTCCTGATTGCTCTCATTTTTAAAGATGGATTTGCTTATAATCCTGAAACCGGAGAAATTGCTGTTGAATCGTATAAATATCTGCACAACCTACTGGCCATGCCAATCAATACGATTATGCTTCTGGTGGGAGTTGTTGGGGTTTTGTGGGGCATTATTTCAACGCTCCTGAAGGGCGGAACCAAAGGTATTTGGTTTGCCGGTGGAGGAACAGTTTTAACTGTTTGGGCTTTGTTTATTCTTGCAGGATTCAATCATACCAGTTTTTATCCTTCTGTTTTTGATTTGCAATCATCGTTAACGATTGAAAATGCTTCTTCGAGCCGGTTTACATTGGTGGCTATGAGCTATGTTTCTTTGATCGTTCCGTTTGTAATAGGATATATCTGGTATGCCTGGAGGGCGATGAACAGCAAGCAGCTCAGTTCCGAAGAAATTGAACAGGAACACCACTCTTATTAATCTGAAAAAAAGTCATTAGTAATCAATCATCAATAATAAATTACGTATGTATTGGAATTCAATATTTTGGCTGTTGACCTGGCCGGCTCTCGTCATCATCTCTTATCAACTGGTGAAATTCACCATTCGCAAATATGAGCCAATTCTGGAAAAGCCTGTTAAAAAAGCTAATCCTGGAAAATAGAAAAGTAATCAGAAACCTCCCGGGGATTTAAAACCCATGGAGGTTTTTTTTTAGGATTTCCTCTTCGAAGGATTTTAAAACTTATTTGTCATCAGTTTATAAGAAGGGTCTTCAAACAGATTAACATCAATTATTTCTTCAGCATTCTTTAATAAGGTTTTGCAATCGGGACTCAGATGTTTCAGGTGAATGGTTTTGCCTACTTTTAGGTAACGTTCGGTTATTTTATTGAGTGCTTCAATGGCCGACATGTCCACGATACGACTTTCTGCAAAATCAATAATCACGTTATCGGGGTCGTTCAGTACATCAAATTTTTCATTGAAAGCAGTAACTGAACCAAAAAATAAGGGTCCGTAGATTTCGTAGTGCTTTACTCCATTTTCATCAGTATGTTTTCTTGCTCTGATCCGTTTGGCGTTATCCCAGGCAAAAACCAATGCAGCTATAATAACACCAACGATAACTGCCAGAGCCAGATTGTGAAGTATGGCTGTCACCAAAGTCACCATTACCATGACAAAAATATCTGACCTGGGCATTTTGTTGAAGGTTTTCAGGCTTGCCCATTCAAAGGTTCCAATTGCCACCATAATCATCAGGCCAGTTAAGGCTGCCATGGGGAGTTTCTCGATTAGTCCTGACCCAAACATGATAAAAACCAACAACATCACTGACGCGACAATACCTGAAAGCCTGGCTCTTGCTCCTGATGAAATATTAATCAGACTCTGGCCAATCATAGCACAACCACCCATTCCTGAAAACATACCTGAAAGGATATTTGCTGCTCCCTGTGCAACGGCTTCTTTATTTCCTCTGCCGCGTGTTTCTGTTATTTCATCAATAATATTAAGGGTAAGTAAGCTCTCAATCAAACCTACACCTGCCATAATTGCAGCATAAGGAAATATTAATGCTAAGGTTTCCATATTAAATGGAATGTTCGGTAAATGAAACGGGGGGAATCCGCCTTGAATGGAAGCTATGTCGCCTACTGTTTTTGTTTCAATCCCAAATATTGTTACAACTCCAAATACAACCAAAATTGCTGCAAGAGATCCCGGAATTACTTTCGTTAGTTTGGGTAATCCCCAGATAATGAACATGGTTGTAAATACCAGACCCAGTAAAACATAGAGAGAGGTACCTGTTAACCAATTGCCCGATATATCTTTGAATTGATCTAATTGCGACATGAAAATGATGATAGCCAAGCCATTCACAAAACCGAAAATGACAGGGTGGGGAACTAAGCGCATTAATTTACCCAGTTTAAATACACCTGCCAAAATCTGGATGATACCCGCTAAAATAACCGTTGCAAAGATATATTCAACGCCATGAGATTTGGCTAAGGCTACAATAACAACTGCTACTGCACCTGTTGCTCCTGAAATCATTCCAGGCCGGCCACCGAACACCGAAGTGATCAAACCCATCGCAAATGCGGCGTATAGTCCGGTTAAGGGTGACAGTCCGGCAATAAAAGCAAAGGCGACTGCCTCCGGAATTAAGGCCATGGCAACTGTTAAGCCCGATAAAATTTCAGTTTTGTAGTCAACTCTTTGTGACAGATCAAACAGGTTAAAATAGTTCTTCATTCGAATAAAAAAGGTTAACCATTCATGGAATGAATATTCCAAAAACAGATGTGATTATATGTGTAATAGGAGTTTGCTACTTTAAGGCAGAATAACTATTGACAAATTATGTAGCTACTTTCTTCATCATTAAGAATCGCAAAAGTAGATTTTCTCATCAAATAGAAGACCTTAATGTCTAATTTGGGTGTAAACTTATTTATTTGATCATTTAAAATTATGATCGGGACTGGCATAAAAAAAGCGACTTGATTAAGAGTCGCTTTCAGGATATATTTTAGAAATGTTTTATTTCTCACCTACCAGTTGACTTACAATCGAAAGGAATATGTACCAGATAATAATCAGTGGCAGCGCATAAACCTGAAGAAAAATCAGCAAAAGAACCGTTGTTCCCAGAAAGAAAAAGCGAAGTGCGTTTTCTTTCAGATTCACATTTTTGAACTTCAAGGAGAACATGGGAAATTCGGAAACCATCAGGAATGAACAGATGAATACCGATGAAAGTAATACGTATTTGTTCAGGATGAAGGGTACAATGCTCTGTTTGGTTCCCAGTTCCAGAATTAATCCAAGGGATGCAAAGAAGATGGCATTAGCCGGAATCGGCATTCCCAGAAATTGTTCACTTTGACGATCGTCAGTATTGAATTTGGCAAGTCGAAAAGCTCCTGCAACCGGAATGACAAGACTGGTAAATAATACAATCCACTGGCTCCAGTTGGCCTCAATTTCCTGAATTGGTTGATTTTTACCAAACAAGGTTAATTCGAGCATGGTAAATACGATTGCCGCAGGTGCCAGTCCGAAAGAGATCAGATCAGCAAGCGAATCCAATTCTTTACCTATGGATGAATAGGCTTTCAGTAAACGGGCTGAAAACCCATCGAAGAAATCGAATACTGCTGCTGCAAAGATAAAAACAGATGCCCAGCCCAGTTCGCCGTCGATGGCGAAAAATATCGATATACTTCCACACACCAGATTCATGGCAGTAATGGCATTCGGCACCCAGAAAAATAATTTGCTTATACGGCTCATGTGTAAAGTTCCCCTATAATGGTTTGAGAGCCCTTTACTTTGTCTCTCAGTTTGACATTGATCTTGGTGCCGAGAGGTAAAAATAGGTCGACCCGTGAGCCGAACCGGATAAATCCCAGTTCCACCGTTTGATCAACCTTGTCACCAACAGTAACGTAATTGATGATTCGTCGGGCCATTGCCCCGGCAATCTGGCGCATGACGATTTCGCGTCCGTCTTTTATTTTTACTGCTGTAGTCATCCGTTCGTTTTCTTCGGCGGATTTGTCTTTAAAAGCGGCATAAAACTCACCATCCTTGTGTTTCATGTATGTGACTACGCCCGGCACAGGAATCCAGTTGATGTGCACATTGGTAGGTGACATAAATATGGACACCATCAGACATTTTGTTTTCAGGTATTCGCTTTCCATCGTTTCCCTGATGTCACAGATTTTCCCGTCGGCTGGCGATAAAATCAGTTCTTCATTGTGACTTATTTTGCGTTGTGGATGCCTGAAGAATTGAATGATCAGGAAATAAACAACGCTTGTTACTACCAGAGTCCCAACTTTAAATGCAGTGTCGGTAATAAAAAACCACGATAATAAAATGAGGCCTGCAAGAATTGCAGTTGCATAATTAATGGTTCCGATTCCGGCTTTATGAACTTTCATCATTGATTTTAAAATTTCTGGCTCAAAAATAGCAAATAATTGAGCCTTTTTATAAATAAATTGGATTTAAAGTGAACAAATCCTGAATGGATCTCCGTTTTCGCAAAGGGAAATTAGATATAATATTGCTAACTGGTTCTGATCTCAGCAGATAAATCGCATGTCTTTTGTCAATCTATTCAGGACTGATTATTCGACGAATAGTTTTAAATACGCAACAAATACCGGGACTGCAAAAAATAATGAATCAAAACGATCGAGAACCCCCCCGTGTCCAGGAAGAATGTGACCACTGTCCTTAATCCCGAAATACCGTTTGAACATCGATTCGGTTAGATCACCGAAAGTTGATAAAACAACAATGAGAATACTAATGAAGATCCAGTGTATCAGTTTAATTTCAGGAATAAAACTGGAAATAAAGTAGGACGCGATAATAGCTGTTAAGGTCCCGCCAATTGCGCCTTCCCACGATTTTTTAGGTGAAATCCGTTCAAAAAGCCGGTGTTTGCCTATCGAAACGCCAACCAGATAGGCTCCTGAATCATAGATCCAAATCAACGCAAATAACGCAATCAGTAACTTCGGAGTGTATGAATGACCGTTTAGCAGGTCAGTAAAAACCAGAAAGTTTATGAGAGACAACGGAATGGCCAGATAGGCGATACTGAATATCGTTACAGCTATATTTTCAACTGGTCTTTTTGCCTTGCGGTAAAGCTCGGCAGCCATAATGATCAGGAAGAGCGGGAATAAGCCAAGAAAGTATTTGATTTCAATATTTCCCCGGGCAATGAAAAAGCTGGTTGTAAAAAAAAGAATCGAAATAGAATAGCTCAGAAATCTGTTTGGTTTAACTTCTGACTTGCTGAAAAGGCTCGAGAATTCAGCGATACTGGCAGTTAAAATGAAAAGAAACAACAGTGCATAACTATACTGACTGACAATAATGCCAGTCAGTATAACGAAAACTAAAACGATTCCGGTAATCGTTCTGGTTATTAATTTTTTCAAAGGATTAAATCTTTTAAAAGTTCGGTAGCAACTACTTTAAAATCCTGATGAACCCATACTTCCAAATCTCCGATTGAAGGGAAAGTGGAATCATGTTCGTTAAGGATAACACAATCTATTTCTTCATTTTCCAGTATCTCTCTGGCAATTTCGGCCTGAAATCCTTGCTCTGAGCGATATACGCAAACCCAATCCTTTTCCATAATTACAAGTTTTAAATTAATTCCCTGGATATAATAACAATCAGCGACTTGGGGCCGTGCATACCCATAACCAATGTTTTTTCGATATCGGCGGTACGGCTCGGGCCGGTAATGTTACTGATCAGCGAAGGTAATTTATTTTTGTACTTTATTTGTAATTTCTCAAGTGCGCCATCCAAATAATCCGTCAGTTGTGATTCGTGAGCTACAATGATGTGTGTTTCGGGAAATACATTGAGGCGGCGTCCTGAAATTTGAGCAGAGCTAATTAATACTGATCCCAGATGAGCGACCAGAAATTCGCAACCAGTGAGACCCATGTTTAATTCTGTGAATGCGTTTTCGTCCGAATCAATTGGAATGCTGCCTTTCATTAATTTTTGAAAAATTGGATCGGTACAGAAAAGTCTGTTATGATTTTTTTCTTCGCAAATTTGTTTGATCTGATTGATAACTTCTGATCTCGATTCACATAAAATAACCTGCCCGCCAATGATTTCGAGATTGGTTTTAAATTCGAGACTCAATGATTTATTGAGAGGATGGTAAACAGGAGAGGTGAAATCGGGGCATATTGCCTCGATTTCACCTCTTTTATCTTGAGCAGCCTTCAAACGGGCCAAAATCTTATTTCTGGCTGATTCCATTAAGCTGATGCAGGTTCTGTGTTGACTTCACTATTTTCAAGCAGTCCGGCGGCCAGTTCTTTTTTGGCTTCGGCAACCATCAATGGCTTTCCCCATTTGCGTTTTCCGAAGATTTTTTCGAGATCTTCGCTGAAAATGACTTCTTTTTCCAGAAGCATTTCAGATAGTTTCTGATGTCCTTCTTTGTGTTCCGTCAGTACTTCCAACGCTCTGACATATTGTGTTTCAATCAAAAGTTTTGATTCTGAATCAATCAGTTCAGCCGTTTTTTCGCTATAAGGTTTGTTAAATGAATATTCACTCTGGCCTGAAGAATCGTAGTAACTTACATTTCCGACTTTTTCACTCATTCCAAAAATACTGACCATGGCGTAAGATTGTTTGGTCACTTTTTCGAGGTCGTTTTGTGCGCCTGAAGAGATACTGTTGAAGGAGATTTGTTCGGCGGCCCTGCCTCCAAGTGCTGAGCACATTTCGTCGAGTAACTGGTCTTTCGTTGTGATCGAACGTTCTTCGGGAAGATACCAGGCAGCACCCAGCGCTTTTCCTCGTGGAACGATAGTCACTTTCACCAGTGGGTGTGCATGTTCAAGCAGCCAGCTGATGGTTGCATGACCTGCTTCATGATACGCAATCCGGCGTTTTTCATCAACCGAAATGATTTTATTTTTCTTTTCCAGACCACCGACGATACGGTCAACGGCATCCAGAAAATCTTGCCGGTCAACGATGTCCTTGTTTTTACGGGCTGCTATCAATGCCGCTTCATTACAAACATTGGCAATATCAGCTCCTGAAAAACCAGGCGTTTGTTTGGCCAGGAACGCTGGTTCAACTTCCGACGAGAGTTTAATGGGTTTAAGATGAACTACGAATATTTCCTCACGTTCGTTTAAATCAGGTAATTCAACATGAATCTGTCGGTCGAAACGGCCGGCACGCATCAAGGCCCGGTCGAGGACATCAGCCCGGTTGGTTGCTGCCAGAATAATTACTCCGGAATTGGTATCAAAACCGTCCATTTCAGTTAAAAGCTGATTCAGTGTATTTTCGCGTTCATCGTTCGAGCCCATATTTGGATTCTTACCACGGGCCCGTCCAATTGCATCAATCTCATCGATAAACACGATACACGGAGCTTTTTCCTTGGCCTGTTTGAACAAATCACGAACACGCGACGCTCCAACTCCAACAAACATCTCTACGAAATCGGAACCCGACATGGAGAAGAAAGGTACATTGGCTTCACCGGCAACTGCCTTGGCCAGCAATGTCTTTCCGGTTCCGGGAGGCCCAACCAAAAGTGCTCCTTTCGGAATCTTCCCTCCCAACTTGGTGAATTTGGTAGGACTTTTAAGAAAATCAACGATTTCTTCCACTTCCTGTTTTGCTTCTGCAAGACCTGCTACATCTTTAAAGGTTGACGAAACTCTCGAATCTTTATCAAAGACTTTTGCCTGAGATTTGCCAACGTTGAATATGTTGCCGGCACCGCCACCACCAGATCCTTTGCTCATTCGTTTGAAGATATACCACCAGATTAAAATGATGATTGCAAACGGAAGAATCCAGTTGAGCAATTCACCCAGATAATTGTGTACAGTCTTATATTCAATACTGATTCTGTTTCCTTCCGAAAAATCAGTTTGTGCTTCCTGTAATTTTTTCTCAAAAGAATCAACCGAGCCAATCGTGAAAACGAATTGCGGACCCGCCTTAGACGGAGCAGTAAATCCATTGTTTAGTTTAGCTGCATATTTGTCGTAACTGCCTTCTTTCAGATATATCTGGGCCTCTTTTTCGTTTACAACAGTTATCTTTTTGATGTCGTTGTCCTGAAGCATGGTTGTTCTCACTTCTTTCCAGTTGGTTTCAACCGGACCGGCACCCATGGTGAACCATTGAATAGCCAGAAAGGCAATGATTACCACTCCGTATATCCAATACGGATTAATTTTCGGAACCTTGCTTCCCGGCATTAAATTGCCGAAATTGGGTTTTTCTTTATTTTTTTTATTCTCTGTCATCTTATTACTAGTTTGCTTCTTTTATTAATTCAATGTGTGCATCGGCCCAAAGGTTTTCGAGATCGTAAAATCGTCTGGAATCTTTTTGGAAGACGTGTACCATAATATCGGCATAATCCAGGAGAACCCAGATTGAATTCTGGTAACCATCTTTATGCCATGATTTTTCATCGGTTAACTCTACAACGGTATCTTCAACAGAATGCGCTATTGCATCAACTTGTGTAGTAGAGTTTCCATGACAAATGATAAAATATTTGCATTCGGTATGATTGATCTTGGTAAGGTCAATTTTAATGATGTCGATACCTTTTTTCCTTTGAATTCCTTCAACAATGGCATCGATCAATTGTTCAGTTTCAGTTTCTTTAACGCTTTTGTCCATGAATTTTTTATTAGAACTACAAAGATAATTTTTTTACTTTATTATATGTGATTAAACTTGCAGTACGAATTTCCTGTGTCAATGAGGAAATACAAACTTAACTTAACCGAATGGATCAAATCATTGGAAATTCAATTGTTCGCATACAATTAGCCGACTCTACCAACAACTATGCCAACCGCCAAATCAGGGAAGATGAGTTGGCTGAGGGTACTGTCTTTTTGGCATACGAACAAACTGCCGGTCGCGGACAACTTCATAACTTCTGGGAAAGTACCCCGGGTGAGAACCTTACTTTTTCGCTTGTTCTGTATCCCGATTTTCTTGAAATACGTCGTCAGTTTATGCTTTCGAAGGCTGTTACTCTTGGCATTTACAATGCTCTGCATAAGTATGTTGATTCTCTGAAGGTGAAATGGCCTAACGACATTTATGCGGGTAATCATAAGCTCGGAGGAATCCTGATTGAAAACTCAATCATGTACGGATTGCTGAAAAGTTCGGTTGTCGGTATTGGCCTGAATGTGAATCAAGCGGTTTTTCGGAGTAATGCACCCAATCCGGTTTCCTTGCGTACACTGACAAATCAGCACTACGATTGTGAACTCATTCTGTCTGAAATATTATCAGGAATAAATAAATATTATGCGTTATTGCGGAAAGGTGAAGATAAAATGATTGATCAGGAGTTTCTTTCAGTGCTCTACAGGCTGAACGAAAAACATTCATTTAAATCAGAAGACGAAATTTTTGAAGGAGAGATAATCGGCGTGAATGAAATTGGTCAGTTAATGATCCGCCTGAAGGACGGGGTGATTGTGGATTTCCATTTCAAGGAAGTTGAATTCCTGCAGAAAGGTTAATAATAATGTCTGTTTTCTGGTAGAGACGCACGGCCGTGCGTCTGTGCCTCTCTACTGGTCGCGTTTTGCAAGGAAGAACTAAATTGTAAAATGAAACATGATTTTTTATCGGTAAGGCAAGCCAGCCAGCATGTCAGCTAATTGGTTAATTCCTTCTTCGAGTTTTTTATTCACCATCATCTTGATCATCATGCTCATGTCGGCATCAAGCGTAAGGCGAAGTTTTGTTTCATATGCAGCAACCGGCATGAGTTGAATCCAGAAAGTTATGCCAATGGGTAGTTTGCCACTGCTGTTTACTTTGATGGTTTTGTGAGGTTCACGCTCGATGATCCTGATCTCAGCCAAACCCATTCCGCTGATCTGGAAACGACAGGAATCAGTATCCGATTCAAAGTTGGAAATTTTAATCTGAGGGATTTGCTCGGTCAGTTTTTGCAAAAGTCCTTCATTGACGTATTTCGACAGATTTTCGAAATTTGACAGGTAGTTGAAAATGACTTCCTGATTGTTGTTGACTATTTTTACGTCGCTTACATATTTGCTGATAGACATATATTGTATCTTTTGAAATAAAAATTCCCCTTTTTCGCAGAAAAGAGGAATTTTTAGTTGGTTAATCAATGAACTATTTGCCCCAGCTTTCTGGTTGTTCGCGCCATTTGTTGAGTTTTTCAATTTCTTCAGGTTTTACATCTCCTGATGCTAAAGCCAGTTCAATCAATACCTGATATCGACTCAAAGTAGTCAGTTCTATTCCGGCATCAACGAAATTTTTGCGGGCGTGTGGGAAGTTGTATGTGAAGATAGCCATCATCCCTAATACGTCGCCGCCAAAATTAACAATCGCATCGGCTGCCTTCAGACTGCTGACTCCGGTAGAAATCAGATCTTCAATAATGACAACCTTCTGGCCTGCTTTCATATCACCTTCAATCAGGTTTTCAAGCCCGTGATCTTTTGGTTTCGCACGGACATAAATAAACGGTAATCCTAATTCCTGAGCAACAAGCATTCCATGAGCAATAGCTCCGGTTGCAACTCCTGCGATGACTTCAGCCTGTGGGTATTTTTCACGGATTAATTTGCAAAATTGTTCACAAATAAAAGTCCGTTCTTCAGGATAAGAAAGAATTTTGCGGTTATCGCAATAAATCGGAGCTTTCCAACCCGAAGCCCAGGTGAACGGATTGCTGGGCTGAACTTTTATAGTATTAATTTGAAGTAGTTTCTTTGTAACTTCGATTTGAATTTGTTCGATCATGATTATTTTCTTTTACTAAAATTATTGACAAATGTACAAAGTTTTTTTTAATGACTCTACCATACAGTTAAGCACAGAATTAAAAAAATCATCTAAAAATAACATTGTTAAAGTTGTGGGTGATGAAAGTTATGTATTTGTAAATCAGATTGTTTCTGAAACTGAAAAAGGTGGTGAAGTGTCTGATTCAATAATTATAAATCAGGAGGTTAACCAACTTTGGGATTACTTCAGGAGTCTATTTGTTGAGATTCCTGCTGCAGGAGGATTGGTTCGAAACGAAAATGGTTTATTTCTATTTATCAGGCGATTGGGTGTGTGGGACTTGCCCAAAGGGAAAATTGAGAAGAATGAAACTCCTGAATTGGCTGCTGTTCGTGAAGTTGAAGAGGAGTGTGGTTTATCTGGTCTGAAAATAGTCAGGCAACTGGATTCAACATTTCACATCTACCGGTCTCCTTATCTTACGGCTCCAAAAAATCTGGTATTAAAAGAAACCAAATGGTTTTTAATGGCTTATTCCGGAAATGAAACTCTGGTTCCGCAGACTGAGGAAGAGATCGTGGATGTTCAGTGGATTCCTGTTCATGAATTCGGTTTGGTGATGGAAAATACTTACTCCAGCTTGCGCGATCTATTTAATAAAACCATGCCACTAATTTAATTTTTTTGACTGTTGTTTTTTTGCAGCTCCTTAAAATAATCGCTTTTAAATAATTGCCCCAACTGCCGGTCTAGTCCATCGATTGGGTTTGGTGCAGGAGAAAGTAATAGTTTCCCGTCTTTGCCAATCAGAAATGAATTCGGATAGGTTTTTACCTTGTAGGTTTCTTTTGTATTGCTTTCTGTTGTTGTAAATATTCCGGGCCATCCGCTGTCATTCTTAAATGCTGTATTTCCAGGAATCACATTGATAATGATGAACTTGTCTTTGTAGTGTGCTGCAATACCCTTCAATATGTCCAGATGCTGCCTGCAGATTGGATTCTTCGGATCGGTAAAATGCAGGTAGATGTATGAGTTCTGATAATCGGAAAAGCTCACTCTTTGCCCGTTTAAATCTTTCAGTTTGATTTCAGGAGGCTTGGTTCCGCTGGTTAAATAAGTAAGCTTCGATCTGATCAGCTGTGCCGTTTTCTGTTCATAAGCGCTCCATCCAGATGTTTTTACCCGATCGAGCATCCTCAAAATCGATGCTTTGGGAAATTGATTGTTGTAATAAGCGTCATTCATCGATTTTAGCAGTACGAAATGTGAAAGTTCACGGTTGAAATGCAATTGCTTTTGAAAATAATCGTCCAGTTGCCGCAGTTCTGATGCGTAAATCATTTCTTTGATTTCGGTGCTGTTCGCTTCGTTGGTAAGAACATTAAAATAGTTCAGGAAAACCTGATTGAATAAAGTTGAATAGGCTGCCAGATTGTAGATAGGTTTAATGGTGCTGAAATAAGATTCCATAAAACCTGACGCTTTTCCCTGATGAAGGGCAAATTCAATGTTCGCTTTTCGGAATAGTTTGTGTGACTCAAAAAAAGTGGATGTTGTTTTTGGAAATTCCTTGTCAATCTTCATTTTTACGGTATCAACCAGCGATTTGGATTGATAGGTATATATCCGATCAAAATATTTGTTTTCAAGAATGGCAAAGTCATGTTCAAATTGCTGTATTTGAACATTCAATTCATTTTTGACCGGATTTAATAGCCCAAACCAAATCGGTTCGGGTTTGGCAAATGGATTCCGTTTTTGTGATTCACTTAATTCCTGTTTGGGTGGAAGCACAATCTCGTATGATTTTCCGGGTTCAAGATAAATCATCCCATGATAACCGTCAAAATCAGCAAAACAAAGACTGGTTTCAGTAAGTTCAAGTTCGAGGCTGAATACTCCCTCTGCATTAAAGCGAATGGTTCCCAGTTTTATTTTTTCTTCGGAAATGAAGTCATGAAGAATATTCAGATCGATAGAATTCAGGGCATATTCCGGAGCTTTTCCGAAGATTTTAATTGGTGCGGATGTTGCTTTTTCAGTAAAAAGTACGCAGAGAAAAATGAATGTAAAAAGGAGTATTTTGGTATTCACAATATTCGGACAGGTATTAAATTATTATGGTTATTCGTTTATTTACCTATTTGCTCTTTCATGTCAGTCAAATGTTGTCATTTATCGTTTCAGACCAACTGGATGACTTATTGAATGATCTTAGATAAACTCCCGGATATTCACTCAAATTATTCATCGGGTTTAAATTCCGACATGTTTAGCGAAGCGGGTAAAAACAGGCTGGCATCGCCTCCATGCAGAATAATATCGCGGACGATGGTCGAATTAATCGGAGTATGTTCTGGCATGGTTAACAGGAATACCGATTCAATTTGAGGATGCATTTTTTTATTGATCTGAGCAATGGCCCGTTCGTATTCGAAGTCGGCTGAAGTTCGCAGTCCCCGAAGGATATATCTGGCGTTTACTTTTTTGCAGAAGTCAACTGTCAAGCCTTCGTAGCATTCAACTTCAACATTGGCATCATTTTTAAAAACTTCATTAATCCATTTTTCTCTTTTTTCAACAGAAAAAAATGAACGTTTATTCGAGTTGTGCCCGATCATGATGATGATTTTGTCGAATAGCGGAATGGCACGTTTTACAATGCTTTCATGTCCAACTGTAAAAGGATCAAATGATCCCGGGAAGATTGCAACTCGTTCCATGGTATTATTTTTATTGAATATTTTGAGTCGTAAATATAGTTTTTATTCAAAAGAAGCAAACAAACCGTCGGGTTTAATTCGTTTTGGGTCCACGCTGATGGCTTAAAAGGAAGATCAGCGTCAATGCAGTGACTGCTATTAATGCGCTCACTAATAGTTGATCGGATTTGGTGCTTTGAAAAAAATAAGTTTTCTGCAGTTCGTCCCAATATTCGATGCTGAGTAAAACCAAACCATTGTTAATGGCATGACCCAGGATGCACAAATAAATATTGCGTGTCCGAACCATCAGGATTCCCAGTACCAGACCAAGAAGAAAGGTGGCCGGAAATTGCCAGGGATTCAGATGAAACAAAGCAAACATCAGGGCAGAAACGAACACTGCTGTGAATTTTGAATAATTCCGCATTAGTCCGTGCATAATAACACCTCTGAAAATGAGTTCTTCGATTACCGGAGCAATAATCACAACTTTTAAAACAGCACCGTAAATTCCATAGTCACTTTCAAATATTTTATTAAACATTTCCCAAAACCAGGCAGGGGGTGGTAGTACTTTATCCATTGCATTGTTTACCTCACCAATCAAATTTTGCGCTGCCCAAAGGAAAAACAGAACTGGAATCAGAACCAGAACATTGAACGATTTTGAAGGAAAAAGTTCTTTCAGAGGAACACCTGCCCGGCGATAGGCATAGTAAAATATAAAAACGGTTGACCCGACGCCCAGAGCGATTTTTTTGAACGGATTATAGAGATAATCCGTTCCGTTGTAATAATCAAGCAGCGCCAGTGGAAAATCGACAATGGTCTGTATGAAAATATAAAGTACAATCAGATGGACCGCACCCAGAATGGTTGGATAATATCTCAGTTGTGGTTTGTTCACGCTTTACTGTTTTTGAAAAAGTAAAATTAACTTTGTTTTTGAAAATAAAGACAAAGTTCTGAATTGAAATTGGTTTTCAGCAAATCAAAGTTAAACAGATAAAAGCCTGTTCTTCTTTGATCTGAAATAACATTGACTTTGCAGACAAGATTTATTTTGTTTTCTTAATGTCCGTTTATCGATTTAACGAGATTTTAAAATGAAACTAGTCCGGATAGAAAACCAAGGTAGATGCATGATTATTGTTGGCGAATACCATGTGGAAACTAAAAACTAAAATATAAACACATAAAATTCACCAAATAGTTGCTTTTTATGGAAAAAACTTCACAAACTATTTGATCGTTTGAAGAAAATGTACTTATTTTGCGGACTGTTTGAAAAATGTGAGATTCTGATTAAAAAATAAGACAATGTCAAGAGTTTGTCAAGTAACCGGGAAAAAGGTAATGGTGGGGAATAATGTTTCTCACTCAAAGCGCAGAACAAAACGGAAGTTTCTTCCCAATCTGTTCAAGAAGAAGTTCTATCTACCTGAAGAAGATCGATGGATTTCGTTAACTGTTTCAGCCAACGGCATCCGTACAATCAACAAGAACGGATTGAGCGCTGCATTGAAAAGTGCAAAGGTAAAAGGTTTTATAACAACTATTTAAAGCTTTAAGAAATGGCTAAAAAAGGAAATAGAATTCAGGTAATAATGGAATGTACCGAACAAAAAACCAGTGGAGTTCCTGGAACTTCAAGGTACATTACCACCAAAAACAGGAAAAATACTCCTGAACGTTTGGAACAGAAGAAATACAATTCTAACTTAAAGCGAGTTACTGTACACCGCGAAATTAAATAACAAAATAGTATGGCAAAGAAAGTAGTTGCAACCTATCAAAAAGGTGCTGGTAAAGGTCACGCGAAAGTGGTTAAAATGGTGAGATCCGAAAAAACCGGTGCTTATACATTTCAGGAAGAAATTATTCTGAATGATGATGTAAAAGAATATTTTAAGAAATAATCGAGATTTTCTCTATAGAAAAAAGCTTTCATCATTGGTGAAGGCTTTTTTTGTTGAATATTGATATTGCTTTATTACTGCTCTTTAAATTTTGTCATTATGGGTATTTTTGGAAGTTTTACGAATAGAAAAAAAGAAAGTCTTGAGCAAGGTCTTTCAAAAACCAAAGAAAGTGTATTTAAGCAGCTTGGCCGTGCGATCGTTGGTAAATCAAAAGTTGATGATGAGGTATTGGATAATCTGGAAGAGATTCTGATTTCATCTGATGTTGGTGTTGATACGACCCTGAAAATCATCGAACGCATCGAGAAGAGGGTGCTGGCTGATAAATACATGGGAACTTCCGAATTAAATTCCATGCTGAAAGAAGAAATCACCAGTTTGCTGGAAGAAAACAACAGCAACGATGCTGCTGATTTTGATCTTCCTGTCAGCAACGAACCCTATGTGATTATGGTTGTTGGCGTGAATGGTGTTGGAAAAACAACCACTATCGGGAAGCTGGCTTATCAGTTTAAGCAGGCAGGTAAAAAGGTTGTTCTGGGTGCGGCCGATACATTTAGGGCAGCGGCTATCGATCAGCTTCAGATTTGGGCTGACAGGGTTCAGGTGCCGCTCGTGAAACAGGGAATGGGATCCGATCCGGCTTCAGTTGCCTACGATGCGCTGTCTTCGGCCAAAGCACAGGGTGCTGATGTTGTGATTATTGATACGGCAGGCCGTTTGCACAATAAAATAAACCTGATGAACGAGTTGAGCAAGATCAAAATGGTGATGCGAAAGGTTGTACCGACTGCTCCTCACGAAGTTTTGCTCATTTTGGATGGTTCTACCGGACAAAATGCTTTTGAACAGGCCAAACAATTTACCAAAGCTACCGATGTGACAGCTTTGGCACTCACGAAACTTGATGGCACCGCCAAAGGTGGAGTCGTAATCGGCATTTCCGATCAGTTTAAAATACCGGTAAAATACATTGGAATTGGCGAGAAGATGGACGATCTTCAGATTTTCCGAAGAAAAGAATTTGTTGAATCGCTCTTTAGTTAGTGTAAATTTGAACAAACCATATAGGCACATAGTTCACATAGAAAAAATATATCTATGTGGCCTATGTGCCTATGTGGTTTAAAAATGAATGTATGAAGAAACAAAAAATAAATGTGGTGACACTGGGTTGTTCCAAAAATCTGGTTGATTCAGAAGTTTTGCTTAACCAGCTTGCATTGGATGGGTTTGATGTGGTTCATGATTCGAATGACACCGATTCTGAAATTGTGGTTATCAATACCTGCGGTTTTATCCACGATGCCAAGGAAGAATCCGTAAATACCATTTTGCAGTTTGTTGCGGCTAAAGGTCGTGGCGACATTGAAAAGTTATACGTGATGGGTTGTTTGTCTGAACGCTACAAATTGGATTTGGAAAAAGAAGTTCCGGAGGTTGACAGGTTTTTTGGCAAATTCGATATGAAAGCTGTGGTTAGCGAGTTAAAGGCAACTTACCGTCCTGAATTTATTTATGAGCGAAAAATTACCACTCCTTCACATTTTGCCTATCTCAAAATTTCAGAAGGATGCAACCGGGTTTGTGCTTTTTGCGCCATTCCGGGTATGACTGGAAAACACAAATCCAAATCGATGGAAGACCTGGTGAAAGAAGCCAAGTATCTGGCCAGAAAAGGAGTTCGTGAGATTTTGCTGATTGCACAGGATTTGTCTTACTACGGAATTGATTTGTACGGAAAAGGTATGTTGGCCGAACTGATCCAGAAAATAGCTGAAATTGATGGAATTGAATGGATTCGCCTTCATTATTTGTATCCAACCAAATTTCCGATGGATATTCTTCCTTTGTTCAAAACTGTTCCTAAATTGTGCAAATACATAGATATTCCGCTCCAGCATAGCGCCAATAACGTACTTAAACACATGCTTCGCCATGTGACAACCGAAGAGACTGAAGCTTTGCTCCTGAAAATTAAGGAAGAAGTTCCCGGGATTGCTATCCGGACCACCATGCTGGTTGGTCATCCGGGTGAAACGGACGAAGATTTTGAACAGCTGAAAAGTTTTGTCTCCAAACACAAATTCGACAGGTTAGGCGCGTTTACTTATTCGCACGAAGAAGGAACATACGGTTACAAGACGTATAAGGATGATGTTCCGGAAGATGTAAAACAAGCTCGTCAGGAGGAATTGATGGGAGTTCAGCAAATTATTTCGTCACAGCTAAATGCATTAAAAGTTGGCCAAACTTTACAAGTAATTATCGATCGCGAAGATGAGGAGTTTTTTGTTGGGCGGACCGAATTTGATTCTCCGGAAGTTGATGGCGAAGTGCTAATAAGCAAAGAAATTCCATTGAAAAAAGGTCAATTCGTTCAGGTTGAAATTACTGGTTCCGAAGAATTTGATCTGTACGGAAAAGTAAGTTTAGCAGTTTAGATATTCGACAATTTGAATGTGTTTGTAGAGACGCACGGCCGTGCGTCTTTACCTGAATTTGAAATTTTGTTCTGAGGAATTTTCGTTTATAATCGGAAGTCCAGAATATGCACCCATTTCATTCCTCAACAACCGGTACCAGTCCCAGCTTTTCTTCAGCAAACTGAAAGCTGGCAGTTTCAACCTTTCGCCAGGCTTTTGAAAATAGTTGACTACCAATCGGATGATTTCCAGCTTCAGGAAAAGCAATTTTTTGTTTCATGTTTTCCGGAGTGCCAAGCTCATCAAACATTTTTAGCATGGCATCAACTTTTACAACCTGATCCTGATTTTTTTCATCTTTGTAATAATAACCCAGAAAAACAGGCTCTTTAATTTTCTGGAAAGTTTCTTTGGTCATCGTCGATTCAACCAGCTGTTGCAAATAAACCACAGCTTCTAGCCGATACCTGCAATTCCAGTAACGACAGTCTTCTGAGGCCGAATCGGTATTTGTAACCCGGTATTTCCCTTTGTAAACAGTGCGTGCAATCTGCAGTCCCCAGGGTTTGCTCAGTAAAAATGCTGCGGGATTATTGATGGCCACATTGGGCGAAAGCAAGATCAAACCTTCCATTAATTCCGGAAATTCAGATGCTAGTTTTAACATTAGCGTTCCACCTGTTGACGTTCCCATCAGTATGACTTTATCTCCCAAAGCCTGAGCTGCCACCAAGGCTTCTTTGGCCGATTCATAAAGTCGGTCGGGCGTCATGTCTATCAATGCTTCGGTCGTATCAATTCCGTGTGAGGCAAGCAACGGAATATACAGGTTCATGCCGAAACGGCGTGCAAAATCAATGTGTACAGGATTGCCTTCGTACCAGGAAGCCGAAAATCCATGCAGGTAAAGTAAACAGTATGGCGTTTTATTTTTCAGGCTTCCGTTGGCCCAGAAAACCCGGCTTTCATTATCGGGTTTAATTTTTAATCCTGATTCTTTATTCTTGAGATAAGATTCAAATTCAGAAGCCTGAATATGAATTTCGGGTAGTTTACTGGATAATATAGGTTTCGGGAATTTAGGTCCGGACAGATAAACAATAAATAAAACAGTGATCAGCGATAAGGCAATTATCAGAAATTTTTTCATATCAAAAGGCTTTACCTGAAAATGTGAAGAATTAGATTGTGCTAAACTAATGAAAATAGCATAAGAAGTCAACTCGAAATGAACCTGCATCATTCACCTTTTTAAAGAAAATGCGAATTGATTGCAGGTTTACTAATTTTCTATATTGAATATCCGGGTTTGCCTAAATGATACAGCCTCGTAACCTCATTATTTGTCTTGGTTCGACTAGACTTCAGTGAGTGCTTAGTCGAACACTCACCAACTGAAAATGGAATCATGCAGCGGAAACCGGTCGGCAGCTTTCCACCTCATGATACAATTATTTATGAATCTGGTTTGTAAAGACGCACGGCTGTGCGTCTCCTGGAGTTTGGCTAATTTCTCATATAAAAGATGCATGGCTTTGCGTCTCTACGAAAAGGCCGTTGTGTTAGGTTCGGTAAAAGAACGGATACTCATTTTATTGAATCCCGTTAATTAGCCTATCGTTAGTGTATTGCCGTCGACTGTTACTGTGTATAAACTTAACGGTCTTGATGCCGGTCCCTGTAATACAGATCCGCTGGTGTTAAATGCAGCACCGTGACACGGACAGATAAGTTTGTTGCCTGACTTATTGTAGGTGACAGTACATCCTTGATGGGTACAAAGTTTCGACATGGCAATGTAATTGGTTGTACTTGCACGGATGATAATGATATTGCCGCTATATGCATATCCTCCAACTGTATTTAATGAAATAAACGCATTTGTGCTTAAATCAATTACGGTGGGACCTGAAAGGCTTCCTCCGATTCCTGGTGTCGGATCGCTTGTTTTGCTGCACGAGTTAAATACTGCCGGAGCTAAAAATAACACACTTCCACCCACCAAAACTTTGCTAAAAAAGTCTTTTCTGTCCATCTTTGTATATTTAAAAAGTTATCAATAATAATAAGTTGATATATTAACAAGCAGTAGCTGACTTTTGATTTTGTTTTGATGTTAAAAAAATGGAATTATCTTAAAGGAATATTAAACATCTTTGACGTTTATTGGTTGAGAAGGGGAGTCCATATAGCCGGGATTCTAAACTTTAGAATTTAGTATTTGTTACTTTAAATGGTTACATTAATTTTTGAAAAACCAATTGTTCAACTATGGATAAATTTTCACACGTGGGGAACCAGGAAATCGCTGCCATTGAAGAATTATATGCAACATATCTGGCTGATCCTGAATCAGTAGATGCAAGCTGGAAGAATTTTTTTTCAGGTTTTGAATTTGCCCGTAAAAATTTTGCAGAGAGTAAAAGTTCAGAACACGACAAAAATATTGATAAGGAATTTGCAATTCTTAATCTTATTCACGGCTACCGTCAGCGTGGCCATTTGTTTACCAAAACTAATCCGGTTCGTTCGCGCCGAAAGTATTCGCCAACCATGGATATCGAAAACTTCGGTTTGGAGAAATCTGATCTGGATACTGTTTTTCAGGCCGGAAATAATATCGGAATCGGGCCACAAACATTACGGGCCATCATCGAACACCTCGAAGCTACTTATTGCGAGTCAATTGGCGTAGAGTACGTTTTCATGCGTGATCCGGCTCTTATCGACTGGTTAAAAGTTAAGATGGAATCAAGCCGGAATTCGCAGGCATTTACGCCCGAAATGCAAAAGCATGTTTATTCCCATTTAAAAGTTGCCGTTGGTTTCGAAAGTTTTATTCATAAAAAATTTGTTGGTCAGAAACGTTTTTCGCTTGAAGGTGGCGAAGTGTTGATTCCTGCGCTGGATGCAGTTATTGGTCACGGGGCGGAGCTTGGAATCAGCGAATTTGTGATTGGCATGGCTCACCGTGGACGGCTCAACGTGTTAGCCAATATCATGGAAAAACCATACGAACATATTTTTAAGGAATTTGTCGGTACTGAATATGAACAGGATATTGCGATTGGAGATGTCAAATATCACCTGGGTTATGAAGACGAAATAGAAACAGATTCAGGAATAAAAGTACATGTTAGTCTGATGCCAAATCCCTCGCATCTTGAAACTGTTGCTCCTTTGGTTCAGGGTATGGCGCGTTCAAAAATCGATTCAAGATATAATGGCGATTACGACAAGGTTGCACCAATTGTAATTCATGGCGATGCCGCTATTGCAACTCAGGGTGTTGTTTACGAAGTTATTCAGATGTCGCAACTTGCCGGTTATAAAACCGGTGGTACCGTTCATCTGGTGATTAACAATCAGGTTGGTTTTACGACCAACTATCTGGATGCGCGTTCGAGTACTTATTGCACTGATGTGGCTAAAGTAACCCGCTCTCCTGTATTTCATGTGAATGGCGACGATGTTGAAGCTATCATATTCACTGTGAAACTGGCCATGGAATTCAGGCAGAAATTTCATTCTGATGTTTTTATCGACATTTTGTGCTATCGGAAATACGGTCACAATGAGGGAGATGAGCCTCGTTTTACACAACCTTTGCTTTATAAAGCAATCGAAAAACATCCTAATCCACGTGATGTTTATGCTGAAAAACTAACAGAGTCAGGTATAATGACTCAGGCTGAAGCCTCTGCACAGAACCATGAATTTGATCTTTTTCTGGAAGAAAAATATAAAATATCAGAAAAAATGGACAAGGTCAAAGTCCGTCGGTTCCTGAAAGGTGAATACACCACTTTCGGAAATCCCACAAAGACCGATCTGATTCGTACCGTTAATACCAGGGTTAAAAAAAGTGAGCTGGTTCGTATAGCCGAAAAAATAAATACACTTCCATCGGATAAAAAATTCTTCAAGAAGATTGACCGCATTGTGGAAGATCGCAGGATGATGATGTTGGATAACCGCCTGGACTGGGCCATGGCCGAATTGCTCGCTTATGGTACCTTGCTGGAAGAAGGGTTTCCTGTTCGCCTGAGCGGTCAGGATTCTGAACGGGGAACGTTTGCTCACCGTCATGCCTCGTTTGTGGTCGAAGAAACCGATGAAAAATATTTTCCACTGAAGAATATCAGTGAAAAACAGGCTGATTTTCATGTGTTCAATTCTCTTTTGTCCGAATATGGTGTTCTTGGTTTTGAATACGGTTATGCACTTGCCAGTCCGAACGGCTTGACAATATGGGAAGCCCAGTTTGGCGATTTTGCCAATGTTGCCCAGGTCATTACAGATCAGTACATCACTTCGGCCTTTGAGAAATGGGGTTTGATGAATGGACTGGTTTTGTATCTTCCACACGGATATGAAGGACAGGGTCCCGATCACTCTAGTGCGCGCATTGAACGATTCCTGACACTTTCAGCCGATAATAATATCCAGGTAGTAATTCCAACTACTCCGGCCAATATGTTCCATTTACTTCGCCGCCAGATGCACTGGAATGTGCGCATCCCGCTTATCGTTTTAACTCCGAAAAGTCTGTTGCGTCACCCGATGGTCACCTCCTCTGTTGAAGAACTTGCTAACGGATCGTTTCAGGATATCATTGAAGATGTAGTACACCATCCGGAAAAAATTCAAAAACTGGTTTTTACCTACGGAAAACTTTACTACGATTTGCATAAGCGGCAGACTGAAGAAGGTATTGCAAACCTTGCAATTGTACGAATAGAACAGTTGTTCCCACTGAATACCAATCGCATACGATCTATTATCGCGAAGTATCCAAATCTTGAGAAAACAATGTGGGTTCAGGATGAACCATCGAATATGGGTGCATGGCAATATGTCCAGCAGTTTCTATCCGATGTGAATTTTGAGCTGATTTCACGTCCGGCAAGTGCCAGCCCAGCAGGAGGATTAATGTATCAGCACAATACCCGACTGAAAAAAATACTTGATACCGTCTTTGAGGAAAAGGTATTGGCTTAAAGTCCTAGTGTGAAATTTGATCGGAGTGTGAATGTTGTATCCGGCCCAATTGAAGATGTTAAAAGCCAGACTCAAAAAATAGTTTTCTGAAATAATAGAATCCATAAAAAACCAAATATGTTAGTTGAAATAAAAATACCCACTCCCGGTGAATCAATTACAGAAGTTGAACTTGGGAAGTGGATGGTTGCTGACGGTGATCTTGTTGATAAAGATCAGGAGGTGGCCGAAATAGAATCGGATAAAGCAACCCTGACTTTATCAGCTACCGAAGGCGGGCAGATCAAAATACTTGTGCCTGAAGGCGAACGGGTAGCCGTTGGAGTGATTGCCTGCACGATTGATACCAGCGTTTCTACAGGTAAAAAAGCGGAATCTTCGGTGGCTGAACCGGCAATTCAAATTGCAGAAAAACAGGCTGCTGCTCCTGAAAAAAAATCTGTTGTTGAAATTCCGGAGAAAGAGGAAGAATCAAAGATAAAAGTTACGCTGGTCGCCCGGAAAATGATGGAAGAATATCATCTTTCGATGGAGGAAGTCATGAGTGGCTTGCACCGGATTTCAAAAAATGATATTGAAGCTGTCCTGGCTCTTCCAAAGGATGAAAAACGTACGATCAGTTCAGAAAATAAAGCATTTTCACGCGCAGAGAAACGTGAAAAAATGACTTCGTTGCGCCGTAAATTAAGTCAACGGCTGGTTGCCGTGAAAAATGAGACGGCGATGCTCACGACCTTCAACGAAATTGATCTGAGCCGCGTCATGGATATGCGGGCAAAACTTCAGAATAAATTTGTTGAAAAACACGGTTTGAAACTGGGTTTCATGTCCATTTTTACCAAGGCGGTGGCCGAAGCGATGCAATTTCATCCTACGATCAATGCACAAATCAATGGCGAAGAAATTATTACACCTGAATTTGTGGATGTTGGTATTGCAGTTCAGACACCCAAAGGGCTGATGGTTCCGATAGTCCGTAATGCCGAAAGTAAATCGATTGCTGAAATTGAACTTGAAATTAAGTCTCTTGCCGCAAAAGCGCGTACAAAGAAGATCAGTGTGGAAGAATTGACCGGAGGCACCTTCACCATTACCAATGGCGGAACTTTTGGATCGCTGCTCTCAACTCCGATTATCAATCCGCCGCAATCGGCCATTTTGGGGATGCACAACATTGTCGACCGGCCTATAGCAGTAAATGGTCAGGTAGTGATCAGACCGATGATGTATGTGGCCTTATCATACGACCATCGTATCATCGACGGAAAAGATTCGGTTGGCTTTCTTGTCAAACTAAAAAATCTGATTGAAAACCCGGAACGCCTGCTTACCGGGGGTCGAAATCCGGAGGAAGTTATGTTGGGTTTGTAAGTTGAATTCAGAGAAAAAAATATAAAAGCTCTTTCCGTTTACGGAAGGAGTTTTTTAATATTCCTGATGCTTACTTCTAATCTGACAGTGGTTCCTGTAAGGTTTATTTCAGAAACTCTCCGAAGAAGATGCCGGTTTGTTTGATGCCGACTGGTTTAAATTCACTAAATTGGGACAATAAAGATATTTCGAAACTCTGACACCTTCAGGTTTAGTCTCTATTTGTAAAACATTGAAAATAATGCTTATGAAACCTTTATATTATGTGTTAATCCCGATTCTTTTTGGGGCATGTTCTCCGGATAAACTTCCTGAAACGAATCATCATTCAGATTATCATTTTTCGAAGGTCGAAAAATCAGCATTCGATCAGACAGAACAGGTCTATATTCCAATATACAGCGATGTTTACTATGTCGATTCCAATCATACTTTTCCACTAACCGCAACCTTGAGCATCCGGAATACTTCGTTCAAGGATAGTATTTATGTTCTTTCAATCGATTATTACAATTCTGAAGGAAAGAAAGTACGTCGGTACAACAATTCTACGCTTTTAGTCAAACCCATGGAATCGGTTGAGTTTGTGGTTGAAGAAAAGGATGATACCGGAGGTGTCGGGGCAAATTTTGTAGTGGAGTGGGGCGCAAGGGCCGAAGCTCAGCGACCTTATTTCCATGGTGTCATGATCGGCACATTCGGACAACAAGGAATATCGTTTACTACTGAAGGTATTGTGATAAAGCAATAAAAAGCCACCCGCATGTGAAAACGAGTGGCTCTATCTGTTTGAAAATGTTTGAGTTCTGTGTTTATAAACGATTAATAAATTATTCTGAAACTACTTCGAATGCTAAATCAATAATTACTTCTCTGTGTAATTTGATTTTGGCAGTAAAGTTTCCAATTGCCTTAACACTGTCATCTGAAATTGAGATCTGTTTGCGATCGATTTCGAATCCTTTGCTATTAATAGCTTCAGCCAGCATAATGGTGTTGATAGAACCGAAGATTTTCCCGGTTGTGCTGGTTTTTGCTCCAATAACAAGTTGAACAGTTTTGAGTTTTTCAGCAATAGCTAAAGCAATATCTTTCAATTTTGCTTCTTTATGAGCTCTTTGTTTCGTGTTCTCAGCCATTACTTTTTTCGCTGATTCGGTGGCGATAATCGCCATCTTCTGCGGAATCAAATAGTTGCGTCCGTATCCGTTTTTAACAGAAACGATATCATCTTTTGATCCTATTCGTGCAATATCTTGCAATAATATAAGTTCCATTTTTATTCAGCTTTTAAAATTATTTCATCATATCAGTAACATATGGCAGTAACGCGATATGACGGGCTCTTTTAACTGCTTTAGCCACTTTGCGTTGGTACTTCAAAGAGGTTCCGGTAATCCGGCGAGGTAAAATTTTACCCTGCTCGTTTAAAAACTTTTTCAAGAACTCACCGTCTTTGTAATCAATGAATTTGATTTTATTCTTTTTAAAACGGCAATACTTTTTCTTTTTGACTTCAACTGTTGGTGGGGTCAGATATCTGATTTCACTTGTATTTGCTGCCATAACTTAGTTCTCCTTTTCAGTTTTTACTTTAGATTTACTTCTTCTTTTTTCGCTGTAAGCAATGGCATGTTTATCCTTGCTGAAAGTCAGGAAGCGGATAATGCGTTCATCGCGTCTGAATTGAGTTTCCAATGTTTTTGCAAACGAAGGTTCGGCGGCAAATTCGAAGAGTTGATAGAACCCTGTCGATTTTTTTTGAATGGGATAGGCTAATTTGCGTAATCCCCAGTCCTCTTCATTGACAATCTCGCCACCATTTTCGGTGATGATGTCCTTGAATTTTTTTACCGTTTCCTTTACCTGAGCCTCAGATAAAACGGGAGTTACAATGAAAACGGTTTCATACTGGTTTTTCATAAAACTTCTAAATTAATTATACATGAATACTTTATACCTAAATTTAGGTCGCGCAAAATTATAAATATTTTGGATTTAATCAAACATGTTCCGGTTAATTCATTCATGAAGTTGATGATTTGTATACATTTTATGGATATTTCATTCAGGAACAAATGTTTAATGGTAATTTGATACGCGATCCAAGAGGTTATACTCTGTGATAATTTTCATTTTGTAAGGCTTTTATCTCCCCTCATCTGGAGGAGTTGGAGGAGGCCTTAAAATCCTTTCAGAAAATAGGCCATTGCAACACCCAGATAATTGCCGAAAGCGTAACCCAGAATTCCTGACGTTATGCCGGTAATAATGATTTCCTTGTTTTTTAGAGCTGAAGCTACAACCGGAATGAATGGTGGTGAAAAAGTTAATGCTGATATGGTAATAATTGTGGTGTCGGAATCGACCTTAAACAACCAGGATAGAAAAACGTGAACAATAATAGAACCAAATACAACCAAAGCCACGTAAAGAAATAAGTGCAGAAAATCAATCTGAAACATACTTCGCAGATCGGCCATTGACGACACAACCAATGAAAAGACAATTATTAAGTACATGCCCAGTTGAAACGTTTTTTCAATACTGCTGATGTATTTGTTGGTTCCAAGCAGTAATCCCAGTGTGGTGATTGAAAGGATGATCACCACCGTTTGTGAAGACTTGGGCATCAGCAAGCTTATTGCATAAGAAACACCTAAAATCAAAACCGACAAGCCCAAAGCTTTGGACAGCTGAATGCTGCCTCTTTTGGTTAGCATTCCAAGGTAATTATCGATTCCTTCACTTTCTTCAACGATCTTTTTGATCCTGATGTGTTCGTGGTTCTCGTTAAAATGAGGAAGAATCAGGTTGAACAGTTTCTGAGCTCCGGTAAGCAAAAACAGCAGACAGATTGATCCCAATACCAAATCATAAGTATGGGTCAGTACAAAGGTATTTGGATTTACTTCAAGGGCTGTTCCAATGGCTGCCAGGTTGGGAGTTCCGCCAGTGTAAATTCCACAAAGCATGCCGGCAACCTTCCACGATTCCTGAATCTGGTCTTTAAAAAGGAAATATCCGGCAACCACCACAATGATAAGCGATGAAATTCCAAGAATAAGCGATAAAAAAGCTTCTTTGGCCAGCTTAAGCCATCGTTTAATATCAAGCGAAAAAAGCAGCAGCGGCAGTGCTATCGGTATGGCAATCGACATGATGGTGTCCTGAACAGATCCGATTGTATTTAGAGTCAGATCGCTTTCATTTATTTGGCCTGCAGCCAGGTAGTTGAGTAAGTCTGCTTGCGGAATGTGCGGATTGCCAGCTAAAATTGTTTTGAATGCAGCGCTTGCTCTGGGGAATAAACCTATATTTCCGATCAGCAAACCGATAGCATAAGCCATTACAATCGCACCAATTTTGTTGAATGTTTTTGAAATATGGGTTAAATAGATCAATGCGACCGGGGTCAGAAAATAGAATGAGATTAAGCTTATAACGAGTATCATTGCGCCAGCATAAGATATTTGGAGTTCAAATATAGAAAAAAGCAAATGGCACAATGCTTTTCGTATCCAACAAATTTATATGAACGCGCAGGTTCCGGATTGAAGCAGCGATCAGATGATCTTATAATATGGTGGTTATTTCGGTCAGGTAATTAACCTTTCCCGGTTCGTCCAGCTGGTCGTAGGCGCTAATGAGTGTTTCGATCAGTCGTTTGATGATTATTCGGTTGGAACAAGGTTCTATCCGTTTTTTCAGGTCATTCTGTTCCTGATTATACTGAATGTAATCTACTTCTTTGGGGCCAATAATTGCTCCTTTATTCGTTGTGTTGATGTAAAAAAGTACCTGATTACTACTTTCTTCTCCATGCACCAGTGGGGCAGCACCTTTATTGAAATAGCCAACAAGCGGATACTTTTGAAAATCGATGTAATGAACTGGCAGATCGAGTGAACGTGCAACCAGCGTGTATATTATTGCAATGGATACCGGATTCCCTTTTCTGGTTTCCAAAACCCGGTTGATGTAACAATTCGATGGAGATTCCGGAGTTATCCGGTCGGTCATAAACCGGTAATGATCAAAGAATATGTGGTTCAGGATGGTAATCTTCTCCAATGATGACAATGAATTCCGGAATTCAATCCAAACGTCTTTTCTGATGTTTTCCATTTGAATCTGAATGGATTTCATTTTCAGTTCCGGATATTGATGGCGTGAAATTAAAAAGAAGCCTTCGAACAGATCAAGTGTTTTCTGACCGGCCCAACTTCTGATTTTCTCTTTGGTGTCATTGAGCTGAATCTGCTGAATGACCAATTCAATCCGTTTCTGAAGCAATTCATCCATGCTGGTTTCCCAAATATGTTCCATATGATCAACGATGGAAATGTCTTCCTTCAGAATTTCTTCCAGAACAAGATTAAACACTGATTCATCAGGGTCATCCAGAAGCGTAATCAGAGAATCCAGCTTGTTGTCATTCATATTTGTCTTGTGGTTAACTTGTTAGTCGTTCAAGTACAAGCCTGATCAATGTTTCCATCGATTCATGGTAAGTAGCGTTTGCGTCCTTTTTTATCCGGTTGGCAATAATCAGGCAAACAGTTAGCGCCTCGTGTCCCAGTAGTTTTGACAGTCCATAGATTGCAGAACATTCCATTTCGAAGTTGGTGATTTTTTGTCCTTCAAATGAGAATGATTCGATTTTTTCATTCAATTCAGCATCGGCCAAAGGCAGGCGAAGTACTCTTCCCTGAGGGCCATAAAATCCAGGAGCCGAAATGGTTATTCCCGGGATGGTATCGGATTGATGTATTTTTGCAAACAGCTTTTCCGAACAATCAACCACGTAGGGTGAAGTTAATTGTTTTCCCCAACCGGTATGTTGTTTGAAAGCGTCCTCGAAAACCAGATCAGAAACAATGTTCCGGTTAGCGTAGAAATTCAGCAAGCCATCGAATCCAATAGCCTTCTGAGAAATTACAAAAGAATTTACCGGCAAATAATCCTGAAGACCTCCTGAAGTTCCAATTCGTACCAGATTTAGCTTCCGGAGAACAGGGTTAATTTCGCGGGTTTTCAGATTGATATTCGCCAATGCATCCAGTTCGTTAACGACAATATCAATGTTGTCGGTTCCAATTCCGGTTGAAACGATCGTGATTCGCTGGTTATTGTACTTCCCGGTTGTTGAAACAAATTCGCGGTTCTGTATCAGAAATTCTATATCAGTTAATAATTGACCGATTACTTCAACCCTTCCGGGGTCACCAACCAGAATGATGTTGTCAGCAAGTTGTTCTGGTTTGAGGTGTAGGTGGAATATACTTCCATCAGCATTTATAATGAGTTCGGATGATTCGATCATATTCTTTTTTTTGGACGGACTAAACTAGCTGTTTTGAAGTTAAAAGGCAATGTTTTTGAATTAAATCGTTATGATATGGAATGATTTTAACAGGAAGTACAGTGTTTTTCTGAAATAACCATCAGATGTTCGTGTTTAATTCAATTAATCCGGAATATTTTTATTCAAAGAATTACCGGTTTTGACAGATCATAAGGAGGGTTTTCTACTTTTGTAAATGATGAGAAAGATCAATAACATTCACCTGAACGACGATCCGGAGATCTACCAATGCTTCGGATGTTCTCCGTATAACGATTTCGGACTTCATCTGGAATTTTGGGATGATGGCGATGAATTGGTTTCTTACTGGAAACCGAGGCCTGTTTTGCAAAGTTATCCGAAAGTGGTTCACGGAGGAATACAGTCAACTTTGCTTGATGAAATTGCAGGTTGGGTGGTGTATGTCAAATGTGGAACCGTTGGCCTGACTGCCGAAATGAAGGTGAAATTCAGGCGGCCATTATACATCGATCAGGGAGAAATAACAATCAGAGCCGGATTGGCAGAACAGAATACACGAATGGCAACTATTCATGCCCGATTAATCGATACTTCAGGAAAAACCTGTGCCGAAGCTGAAATCAGGTACTTTTTAGTTCCGGAAGCTGAAGCACGTGAAAAATATCACTATCCGGGCGTTGATGCATTTTATAAAACTTAGTGAGTGTTTTAATTTAACACAGAGAGTTTTAATTTCGATTAAAGAACTTGTCGTTCAGCTTTATAGATTGTACTTCAAAAAAAAGTACTATTTGAGAAAACACGGAGATCACAGAGAAGAAAAAATCGCTTTGCGATTTTAGGCTCAGTGCACTCTGTGTATTCGCTCTATAAATGAAAAACAATACTTTTGAAATCTTCAATTCAACCTGGCATTTGCCATGGATTAATACTATTTCTCTGTGGTTAAATACTTTTAATTCTATTTATAAACAATTTCTTAAAAAAAAATAAATCAATGAAGAGATTAATTTTTGCTTTTATCTTCCTGCAAATAGGCCTGTCAGGATTTACTCAATCCAGGTTTATTCCGGCCAGCAACGAAGCGATAAGATATGTCGGTCGGTTCGATTTTTCAAACCCTCAGGAAGTACGCTACGATTGGTCGGGCGTATACATGCAGTTTAGTTTCAGGGGAACCGAATGTGCTGTGCGAATGAGTGACACCGGCCACAATTATTACAATGTTATTGTAGACGATCAGTCCTCCAGAACCTTTGACGTTAAAAGTGATACAACGATTGTTCTTGCCAGCGGACTTGGAACACAAATTCACCGGATACAGATATATAAACGTACTGAAGGAAATCAGGGAACAGGCTCGTTCAAAGGAATTCTAATTTCGGAAAAGGGAGAAATGATTCCGTGGGAAAAGATTCCGAGCCGGAAAATAGAGTTTATCGGCAATTCAATTACTTGTGGTTACGGTACTGAAGGCGCTAAAGGTGAACGATGGAAACCTTCGACCGAAAATAATTACCAGAGTTATGCCCCGATTATGGCTCGTGCTTTTAATGCCGATTATCACATTGTGGCTCATTCAGGAATGGGTGCTGTGCGTAATTACGGAGATAAGGAAAAGGTTTCGTCCATTGCTATGCCCAATCTGTTTAAGCGCGTGTACGACGAAAAAGAACTGCCTGTTTGGGATTTTAAACTTTGGAAACCTGATGTCGTGGTAATCAATCTGGGGACTAATGATTTCAGCACTCAGCCATTTCCGGATAAGGCAGTTTTTAAGGCAGCTTACGAAAAATTGATCAATGATGTCCGCAAACAGTATGGTGACCTGCCGGTCTTTTGTATCGCTGGCCCAATGACTGACGAACCTTGTTATTCGTATGTAAAGGAAATGGTGGAAGATTTCAGATCGGTAGACCAAAAACATGACGTGTATTTTGTTGGCATACCAACCTATCTGATGAATCCTGAAAAAGATCTCGGATCTGATTCTCACCCCAATTACAGTGGGCAACAAAAAATGGCAGCACATGTTTTGCCGGTAATAGCCAGCGTTTTAGAATGGGACTATCAGGCAGTTGAATTCTAAATTGATTTGAGAAGGTGTTATTGAATTTGTATCTTGTACAGAAACAAAATTCAACAATCTATTTCATTTATGGTTTTTTGAAGCTATTTTTGCTGATCTATGACCAAACAGAGTACAGACAAATAATCAAAATCAACTAAATTTTTTATCATGAGTTTAAATTTAAATTTGAAGAAATCAATGACATTCATTGCACTGGCTGTTTTTGTTGCCGGTGGCGTTGTGTCGTGCACCACTCCAAAACCAACAAAAGAGGTTGGTCTCCAATTGTATTCAATCCGCGACAGTATGAAAGCTGATCCAAAAGGTACAGTTGAAAAAGTAGGAGCCATGGGTTATAAACTTGTTGAAGCTGCCGGGTATTCAGATGGTGAAATTTATGGTATGCAACCAACCGATTTTAAAGCTTTATGCGATGCCAATGGCTTGAATTTCATTTCAGCACATTGTGGCCAGGCTGTTCCTGATTCAGCAAACTGGGATGCAACAATGGCCTGGTGGGATACATGTATTGCAGCCCATAAAGCTGCCGGAGTAAAATACATTGTTCAGCCTTTTATGGATAAAGTTGGATACGAAAGTATTGCCGGAGTTCAGCGTTATTGCGATTATTTTAATGCTGTTGGCGAAAAATGTAATGCTGCCGGAATCCGCTTCGGATATCACAATCATTCAGGCGAATTTAAAGATGTTGAAGGCCAGACTATTTACGATTACATGTTGAATAATACCGACCCGACAAAAGTGATGTTTGAAATGGATTTGTACTGGATTACTGAAGGTGGCAAAAATCCGATCGACTATTTTAATGCTTATCCGGGCCGTTTCGAATTATGGCATGTGAAAGACGTCAGAGAACTAGGCGGAGCTGATGCAATAATGGATTTTAAACCAATTTTTGAAAATGCTGAGAAGGCTGGTATGAAACATATAATTGTAGAAGTGGAAGAATTCAATTCTAACCCAATCGATGGTGTGAAACAATCTCTTGATTTTTTACAAAATGCTGAATACGTGAAATAAGCGGATTCAAAATGCGATAAAAAAACCGTTTCAGATTTGGTTCTGAAACGGTTTTTTCGTTGTGTTTGTAGGGTCTGCTGAAAAAATTACATAAAACCACGAAGTGGTTAAATGTGAATAGCCCCGAATGGAATTCGGGGAAAAGATAGAACCCAAGTCCCGAACCCTGATAAGGGTTCAATCGATGTTAACGCATTATTATTGAACCCTTTCAGGGTTCCGAATCATCTCGTATTTTCATCCACCGGTTTCACCGGCGGTTATTCATATTAAATCCTTTCAGGATTTCTTACAACTCCCAGGTTGAAGGTGAAATATTGAAAGTGCATGGGTTTTACATCATCAATTCAAATTTCCTTGCACTTATTTGAAATAAATAATCATTATCTAAATGATATACAGTGGCTTCTGAGTTTTTCAGCAAACCCGAAGTAGTAAGTTTATCATCATTCCCGGGCAGAAAATAATTCAATCCTTACCGACCCAATTAAACCGGAGTTCGTTCTTTTCACATGATCGAAGGTGTTGTAAGACAATGGTTACCAGACATATTACACCCAAGTATTTTAATATGGTTTTCGCCTGGATTCAGTTTTACTGTCAGATCAAATTTCCAGTTTGAAAATACTTTTGATCCGACCAACTGTTAACAAATACGCATACATGGAATGCCTAGCAGATTTGACAACTTATCCAGCTTATTTGCAATGTGTCCGACTCCTATCGCGCAGTGATGGGCTGGTCCCTGTTTCGACCACTGATTCATAAATTGCTTTGCACCAATAGCAAAACGATAGCGGCTATTGGTATTTCCAATTTCCAAAACCGGACCTTCAACCGATTCACCTTCGGCAACCAATAAAAATATTCCATCTTTGCCTTCTACCACCGACAACAAAGTTACCGGACCATGTTTTACTGTCATTTGAATGGATAATCCTTTGCCTGGGTTACCATGATAAATTGGCAAAGGGACCAAATTTACGTTTCCTTCAGAAATGGCTGAATGAGCAGGTCCATCATGGCCGAGCATCACCACATCATCGATGAAATCCATCAGGTAAAATTCAGAAAAGGAGCCACCCGCACCAAATTCAGACATGATTTTCATAGCCTGCGCATTTTTCACTTCACATTCGCCTGCCACCGGAATGTTTTTCCCGGTAAGTAATGTATTTCCGGCAATAACCGATGTCACAATATTTTCATATTCGTTGCCAGGCTCCCCTTCGTAATAATAAGCCATCGAGCCAAGGTTGTGGCTTTCAATCAGCTTATCTAATGCCAGCGAAGTGCGCGCAGCACGCTCAATTTCGAAAGACTCACATTCCGGTGCAACCACAAATACAGTATTAAATTCTTTAATTTTTGACTGAACTTCTGCTTCTGTAGTTTCGTCGCGGTATTTTTTTAATTCGCACATTTCGAGTAATTCAAAATGAGTTCCGAAAACGGCTGATTGCTTGGTGAGGTCGGTGTAAACATCCAGCATTCCACCATAATAATGACCCAAAACGCCTAATCGGTTTTTACGCAGCGCAGCTACTACTCTGGTGGCTTCTGTCCATTCCTGAATTTCTTGCCAGGCTTCATCATCCTGAAGATATCCGGATACAATACTGTATTGAATTCCAGAGCGATTGAATACGCTGGCAATTTCGGGAACTGAGCAAGCCTGGCAATGTTCCAGCCAAACTCCGGTCATCTTTCCACGGTCACCAATTTGATTGAAGCTTTTATAATCGAGTTGAGCAACAGGCTGAAGGTTGAGGATAATCACCGGAACTTTTAGCTTTTGCGCTATTGGCAAAACCGTTGATGAAAGAGCATAAGTTGAAACATACAGAAAAAGAATTTCCACATCCTGACTTTTAAAAAAATCTACAGCCGTCTGAGCTTTCAAAGGATTATCAACCATACCAGCATCGGCAACATCAACACCAAAGCTTGCAATTCTGTTTTTGATTTGCTCCTGATATCCTTTCAATTTGCCTGATAATCCATCAAACTGTGTCCAATAAGTATCGAGCCCAATTCCAAATAATCCAACTTTTGTCATTTTTAAGGTATAGATATATTATTAAATGTCTGAATAAATTTCACAAGGTATACTTTTAAACTAGTTATTTACCCTGAAAAAATACTTTCCGGAACCGATCCGGCAGATGAGTTTTCCTTTTTCCTTTTTCAATACCTTAACATCAGAAATTTTCTCCAGAGGATTTCCACTTTCTAAAATTTTTGATGATTCGTCTACCGGAAGATAAACCAATGCTGAAGCATTTGCCGGAATTTCAATTTTAATCACTGTTGAACTTTCGAGTTTCTCCCAATCACAATTGATTGTTCCGTAGGGTGAATTAAAACTGGTTTTGGCAAAACGAACATCGCCAACCATTTCTGGTTTTATTAATATCTCTTTGAATGCAACCGAGTTTTCCTGCTGACTGATTCCTCCCAAACCAGTATAAAACCATTCCATCAGATGACCTAACATCAAATGATTATTGGATGATATTTCATTGGCAGCCCACGATTCTGTTAGTGAAGTAGCGCCTTTAGACAGTTGGAAACCATACCCGGGAACATCATTACGCGCATTCATCTCAAAAAGCAACTGAGACTTTCCGTTTTTAGCCAATGTCTCAACAAGATAATGAAATCCAATGTCACCTGCAGTTAGCGCTTTATTATCGGCAACTATCGAATCAACAAGGTTTTTCATTACCTGATCCCTGATTTTATCGTCAACCAATCCGAAGCTAAGCGGCATCGACATGGCTGTCTGGCTTCCGGTGGAATATACGCTGGTTTTGGTATTCAGAAATTTGCCATTGAATGCTGTTTTTACTTTTTCCGACCATTCGGAAAAACGAACCGCTTCCTTATCTTTCTGAAGGATTTCGGCCATTTGTGCCAACAGTTTCAGGTCGTAATAATAGATAGCCGTAGCTGTAAGCGCCCGTGGTGTAAGCTGCGCCGGACCTAGATCTTTTGGTCCTAAATCGTACCAATCGCCTAATCCATGCGAAAGAATGTGGGCATTTGATTTGGTCTCCAGATATTCGACATACTTCACCATCATTGGCCATGCCTGCTCCATGGCAGACTTATCGCCATACCATTGATAGACTAACCAAGGCAAAATAACAGATGCACTCCCCCATTCGGGCGAATCCCGGAAACCTCCTGAAAACTCAACCAATTCAGGTGCAATATCAGGAACCAGTCCATTGGGCAACTGTGAATCCATCATATCATTCACCAGTTTTTGATACAAATGATTAATGTCGAAATTGTAATTGATCGAGTTACCCATCAGGAACGTTTGTTCCATCCAGCCTAGCTTTTCGCGATGCGGACAATCGGTGACCACGCTTTGGAGGTTACTCTTTATCGCCCAGTTTATTAAGGTATAAATCCGGTTAAAAAGTTCGTTTGAACAATTAAACGATCCATTTTGTGGTGTCGAATTTCGGGTATGCAATAAATCGATCGAAACAATTTCAGGAAGTTCATTTTGTACTGGGTTTGCAACAGGAACAGCACCTTCAACCATCACGTAACGAAATCCATAGTAAGTAAATTTAGGACGCCAGGTTTCAACACCATCGCCTTTAAGCGTGTACGAAAAATAATATGGTCCACCGCTGGCTTTCTGATTGATTTCCTTTTCTGGAGTTAGTAGTTCGCCGGGTGTGAATTTTATGGTCTGCCCTTTCTTCCCTTTCACCTTGATTTCAATAATTCCAGAAGCATTTTGCCTGAAATCGTACAGATATTTTCCGGCACCAATTCCCTGAATATCTTTTGAACCGATTGATTCCATAACAGTTACAGGATAATCCGGGTCGGCATTCAATTTACCTTTGGGGATTGTCGGTAAAATTACCGGATTCCATTTTGAATCGTCAAAACCAACCATGTCCCAACCGGTTTGTTCGAGACGCGCATCATAATCTTCGCCGCCAAAAATACTGGTAAAAGTGATGGCCGATGGCGCTGTTTTCCAATCCAGACCCGACACAACATTATCTTCCGATCCGTCAGAATACGTTATTTTCAACAGGCATATCAGTTTTGGCATTCCGTAAACCGAAATCAGTTTCCGGTACCGCTCGCGGTTGATGTTGTAAAAACCGTTTCCAACAATGGCTCCTATAATGTTTTTGCCGGTTTCCAGATTTTTGGTTACGTCATAGGTATTGTAGAGTATTGTTTTATCGTAGCTTGTCCATCCCGGAGTTAAGAAACCATTTCCGATTTTTGATCCGTTAATCCGGACTTCGTATTGTCCAAGACCACTAATAAAAAGGCTGGCATTAGTAATTTTCTTTTTAAGTTCAAACTCTTTTCTGAATAATGGAACTACCGGTCTTTTCAAGGCTTTTAAACCGAGCTCACTATCGACTGAAGCAGAACCAGGAACCACCCGCATCGAATCGGGCATATCTTCGTAACCAATCCATTGAGCATTTTTCCAATCGCTTTTATCAAGTAATCCGGTTTGCCAGCTGGCCATTTCACTCCATTCAGAAACCTTACTGTTTGAATCCCAAACCATCACTTTCCAGAAGTATTGTTTTGAAGCTTCCAGTGTTTCTCCTGAAAAGGCTACAAGTATCGAATTGTCCGAATTAATTTTCCCGCTGTCCCAGATATTCCCTTGGTTCGAAGCAAGTTTTTTTGTATCGTCAGATACAATTATCCGATAGGCTGTTTGCTTAATATTCCTGGCATCCGACTTTAGCTGCCAACTCAAACGTGGCTGCTTTGATTCAATACCAAGTGGATTGTTAAAGTTTTCGCATTTTAGACTGGTGACCTGAACGCCTGTTGTTTCTTTTGCTCCGGCAACGCCGGCAATAAACAGAAGGAAAATGGTTATTAGATACTTCATTGGGTTGGTTTATTATTATACTTCTCTATAAATCAAGCATTTTATATTAAAACTGAGAAAACAAAATACTGCCCGAAAATACAAAATTGTATTCGGGCAGTATAATAATAATTTGATGTTAAAGAACCTAATTAATACCCTGTATTCTGTGATAGTTCCGGATTTAAAAGTCTTTCATCAAACGGAATCGGGAAAATTAATTTATTGGCATCTACATTGTAAGTTCGTGGCAGTAAATAGGAATATTTCTGCTTCATTTTTACTCCATAGGCATTCATCACCTCAATCGCTTTTCCGGTACGAACCAGATCGAGCCATCGGTGATTTTCAAAAGCCAGTTCAACACGTCTTTCCTTTGCAATTACATCTCGAAGAGCCGCCTGTGTCGTCGCGGTTGTGTTGGCTAAGCCAGCTCGTGTCCTTACTTTATTCACATAAGGCAAAGCTTCGGCAGGTTTGTTTTCTTCGTTCAAACATTCAGCCAAAAGCAAAAGTACATCGGCATAGCGGTATACTATCCAGTCATCGTTACAATTGTTAAAAGTAGAATGAGGGTTCAGGTATTTATTGGTAAATGGCGAAGAAACAAAATTACCGTCAGCATCAGTATAACCCATTGCGATCGAACCGTCTTTACGTTTGTCACCCGTTTCATAGGCTGCCAGTAAATCATCAGAAGGAATATTCCAACCTCCAAACGATTGATTGTTCCCGGCAACACCAGTAATTACAACGGTATTTTCCAATGCAGGGATAAACTGATAGGTGAAATTATTCTGCAAGTTTTGGGTTCCCTGTAAGTATTGCACTTCAAAAATAGATTCAATACTATTTTTATTGGCCGTTTTGAATAAGTCAGCATAATTAGGCATAAGGTCATATCCAAGAGTTGTCACACTTTTTAATGCTGTTTCAGCTTTTGCATAATCCTTTAAGGTCATATAAACATAACCCAACAGAGTTTTTGCCGAACCTTGTGTCACTCTTCCTTTTTCGGTTTGAGTCGCAGGTAGTTGAGTAGAAGCATCAGTCGCATCTTTAATAATCTGAACATACACATCAGCTTTTGGAGTTCTTGGTAATGCTGTTCCGGCCTGAGTGGTTACTTCAGTTAAGTACAATGGAACATCTCCAAAATATTGTACCAGTTCGAAATAAAAGAAAGCCCTAAGAAATTTAGTTTCGCCTCCCAAAGTCTGTTTTGATGCGGCATTAATTTCGGATTGATCAATTCGGTCTAATATCGCATTGCAACGCGATATTCCCCTGTAACATGCATAGTATTTCTGGTTTGAATACATGCTTGAAGAATTATCGGTAAATCCGGCCACATCTTCTTTTTCAATATTCTGACCGCCCCTGTCATTTTCTTTATAATTGTAATGGGTATTATCCGAACGCATTTCGCCCATTACATATGCATCTCCGTATACATCCCGTAAAGTCGCGTAAGCTCCTGAAACTGCCTGTTCAAAATCATTCTCAGTTTGGTAAAATGTCGCTGAACTGATAAATGTTTCAGGGGTCACCTGCAAAAAATCGCTGCTACAGGCTGTTGCCATAAATGCAACAGTTACTACTATATAATTTTTGATTTTCATATCAATCTCTTTTTTTAAGGTTAATTAGAAATTTATATTTAACCCAAAGGTGAATGTTCGAGGAACAGGATAGGCAGTAAAATCAAGCCCACTTTCCAAAACACTACTTCCATTAATACTTACTTCCGGATTAGCACCTTCGTATTTGGTAAGAACAAGAGCCTGCTGGATACTTCCATAAATTCTGATCCTTTCGAAGTATGAAGTATTTCTAAAAGGTAAGGTATAGCCTAAAGTTATGTTCTTGATGGTTAAATAGCTAGCATCACTAACCCATCTGGAATTGTCATAACGAGCTAATGGCGTTCCGGTATTGGTCGTTGGATGAAGTCCGTCTCCCGGATTTTCAGGTGATCTCCATCGGTTGGCAACATCTTTTGTAACATTAAAAACTGCATCCAGATTTTGAGCATATTCAAATGTGCGGGTCATAATATCATTTCCGTATGATCCCGATATAATCATACTGAAGTCGAAGTCGCCGTATGACAAGGTGTTGGTTATCCCGAATAGAAAATCAGGATTTGGGTCACCGATAATGGTCGTGTCGAAGTTATCGATTACACCATCAGGTTTTCCATCCGGACCACTGACGTCTTTGTATCGAACTGTTCCAACAGCAGAAGTTGCATGATGAGGAGCTGCATCAAACTCGGCCTGGTTTTTATAGATGCCATCAAAAACAAATCCATGTAACATTCCAATCGCAGAACCAACCTGAGTAATATTTGGATTATCATATTGACCTCCAATCGGCGCGTCCTGTGTACCCAAATGAATTACTTTGTTTTTCGGGATAGAGATATTAAAGTTGGTAGTCCATTTCAGCTTTCCTGTTAAGTTTTTGGAAATAATTCCAATTTCATGTCCCCAGAATTTAAACTCGCCAATATTGGTCCAAATATTGTTAAACCCTGATGATTGAGGAACCAAAACACTGTATAACATCCCGGTTGTCGTTTTGCCGTAATAATCGTAAGTAATAGAAATACGATCTTTCAACAATCCAAAGTCAAAACCAAAGTCAATACCTTTAGTTGTCTCCCATCCCAATTCGCTGTTCCCCAATGAAGTAGTGCTTCTTCCACTCGACAGGTTATTGTCAAAAACATAATTGGTATTTGTTACTGCTGCATAATACATATAATTACCAATATTGTAATTACCTGTAATACCATAACTGCCCCTTAATTTAAAATAATTTAACCATGTCGTTTTTGGGAAAAATGGTTCGTCTGATACAATCCATCCGGCTGAAACTGAAGGAAAATTACCCCAACGGTTGTTCACGCCAAAACGTGAAGAACCATCGCGACGAATAGATGCAGACAGATAGTATTTTTTATTGTAATTATAATTAATACGTCCGACATATGACAGCAAGGTCAATTCATTGTAATTTTCGTCTAATTGATATACTGTTGCAGCGTTCAGTGTTTTAACCATATCATCCGGAAATCCTGTTCCATACATGTATTCATACGGATTGGTTTGTTTCTGAGCCGTGTATCCGGCTAAAAAATCGAAGTTATGTTTTTCAGCAAATGTATTTGCGTAAGTCAAGGTGTTTTCGCTTAACCATGAAAAGTATGAGTCTGTTGTAACAGATGCTTCGGTTCGTCTTGGAGGCGGATCAAAGATATACCCTGAGGTTGAAGGGATAAAATAATTTGTTTTTTTATTTCCAAGCTCAGCATTAATGCTTGATTTAAAGTGCAGGTTTTTAATAAACTCAACATCGATGTAAGCATTTGAAAGTACATGTAACGATTTTTCGTTGTTGGTTCTTTCCTGGGCTACCCTGTACCAGTTGGGATTTGGAAATAAACCTGAAGTGTTTGCAATAACAGGTAAAGTACCATCAGCATTTTTATATGGTGCAAGTGGCGATGTTAACATGGCATTTTGAATAATTCCACCACCCCACAAAGCACCATCAGTACCATTTGTTACGGTGTTCGATAAACTTGGAGCGAGGTTTACCCCAATTTTAATTTTATCATTAATTTGATATTCAGTATTTAACCTGATAGACATACGGTCGAATTTCGAATTAATGATAACTCCTTCCTGATTGAAATAACCCAATATCGCAGAAGTTTTTAATTTGTCGGTATTCGCTGAAACAGATAAACTGTAACTTTCGATTTTTGCATTTTGCAAAAGAATATCGTACCAGTCAGTACCTTTTCCCACCCATTCCGATGGATTTTGGTATTCTGCCGGGATATCAACTGGAGTACCCTTAAATGCAGCCATATCTTCACGGTATTCCTTCTGGAATTGTGCAAATTCCTGGGCATTCATCATGTCTGGTCGCCCAGCCTGAGGAACCACCTGAATACCTTTATAGGAGCTGAACTGCACTTTTGTTTTACCTTTTTCACCCGACTTTGTAGTTACCAGTACAACACCATTTGCTGCTCTGGAACCATAAAGCGATGCGGAAGAAGCATCTTTCAAAACAGATATGGATTCAATTTCGTCAGGATTTATATCGTTGATTGAACCCGAAATCGGGAATCCGTCAACAACAATTAATGGTGAATTGCCCGCATTTACCGAGGCTGCACCCCTGACCCGAATGGTCATACCCTGACCGGGAATACCTGTCGTTTGATTGATCTGTACGCCAGCTATCTGACCTTGTAGCTTCTGAGCAACTTGGGCAACCGGAAGATCTTCCAATTCAGTAGTTTTTACGTGAGAAATTGCCCCGGTGACATCTCTTTTTGTCTGTGTTCCATAACCTACAGCAATAACTTCCTGGATACCAATACTTTCTTCGCTTAAAACAACATTGATCTGATTTTTGCCATTTACTGCAACTTCCTGAGATCTCATGCCAATAAACGAAAACTGCAAAGTTGCATTTTCCGGAACATTGGAAAGCGAATATTTCCCGTCCGTATCGGAAATTGTTCCGGTAACGGTACCTTTTACGATAATTGAAACTCCTGGCAATGGACCTCCGGACGAATCGGTAACTTTACCGGAAACAGATTTTTGTTGCTGGGTAAAATCATTCAATTCACCAACAGGTACAATAGCAATATACCTGTCAATAACTTTGTAGGTAAAACCAGTATCTTTCAACAAATCGTCAAGAACACGATCAATTTTTTCGTTGGTGTAATTGACGTCAACTTGTTTATCCAGAATACGTTGGTCGTATTTAAGAACAAAACGATAACCCGAAACTTTCTCCAACTGTTCAAAAACTTCTTTGATGTTAGAGTTCATCTTCAGGTTTATCTTTTCTACTTGCCCAAAAGATTTAGCATACACTTGCGTGCTTAATAAAAACACAATGACAGCAGTTATTCTCATAATCCGCAAAATTTTTTTTAATCCCTCCTGAAATGGGATACCATTCTTTTTTTTCATAAATTTGAAATGTTTTACGTGAATACCAGCCTTTGTCCAGAAGGCTTTTAATTTACAGTGATGTGGGATAAATCTGAAAACCATTATCCCTGATTTGCAGACCGGAAATATGTCCAATATTTTCGGTCTGATTTTTTTAACCTGAGTTTGTTTTTTTCATAAATTTTTATTTTAGTTAGATTCCTTATTCCCAATAGATTAGTGTAGGCTGATCTGCCCTTGAAACAATCCTGTACTTTAGCGAGGAAGTCATTGCAAATATTTCCAAAATCTGGTCAATGGGTTTGTTTTTCAGGATTGTACCCAGATATATTTCTTCTCCCACCCGGTCATTTTCTATTATTATTTCCACGTTATACCAACGTTCAATTTTTCGGGCAATATCTTTCAGTTTCTCATTTCTGAAAGTGATCAAACCATCTTTCCATGAAGTATATAAATCAAGGTTCACTTCGCCAACCAGTAGTTTTCTGTTTTCTTCATTATAAGTTGCATTCTCGCCGGGAACCAGCCGTATAAGTTCACTGCCGTTCTTTCCAAATATTCCCAGGCTACCTTCAACTAGAGTGGTATTGATTTTTTTATCTTCCGGATAGGCCTGAATATTGAATGAGGTTCCGTAAACTTTAATGTCAAGGGTATTTGTCTTGATTACAAATGGGTGAGACTGATCTTTAGTTACATCAAAGAAGGCTTCTCCTTCAAGGCTCACCATGCGTTCACCTGAATTAAATTTTCCGGAGTAAACTAATTTTGTTCCTGAGTTCAATTGAACTGTTGTTCCATCAGGTAAAATAACATTCGACATTTGTCCGAGTGGAACTTCAATTCGTGTACCTGCCAAATAAGAAAACTGTTCCTGCGATTCTTGAGGAAAAATATAGTGCATCATCGTACCTAAGCCAAACACCAAAAGAAACCCTGCGGCCATTATCCAATAATGGTTAATATTTAACTGTTTCTTAAGTTTTGTCAATTTTGAAGAAATCTCATTCCAGATTTTATCCGGATTTTGATTTAATTTTGTGGTAAGAGCCCAGACTTTCTTGTACTGAATAAATTCTTTTCGGTTCTCCAAATCAGAATTTATCCACTGAAAAACTTCCTGAACTTCAGTTTCTGAAGCTTCACCTGCAAAGTATTTATTGATGATTGAGTAGTCCATGATAATTTTTGTTCTATAATAGGTACACTTGTTCAAGTTGCAACCCTATATGGAATCGAAAAAAATTTATCAAATCCTCAAAAACACGATGATTCTTACGAAATATGATGAATGATTAATTGCACGAGTATAACAGGAAGATACTCCGATAATTTTGATTTCAAAGTCTTTAGAGCTCGTGTGATATTTGCCTCCACTGCTTTTACTGAAATATTCAGCTCTCCAGAAATTTCCTTGTTCATTTTTCCATCTAAGCGACTCATGATAAAAACCTGTCGGCACTTTTGTGGCAAATCGTCAATTGCCTGCTGAATTAATCCTTCAAGCTCTGAAAATTCAAGTGAATTAAAATCAAACGATTCGAGAACTTCGCGGTTTAATTCATCTTCCTTTTCCTGAAGGTGTTTATCCTCGTATTTACTGATAATCTTCTGGTGACGGATGTAATTTAAACAGCTCGATTTGGCAAACGTGTACAGAAATGCTCTGATTCCATTCACCGTTTCAATCTTTTCCCGATTTAGCCAAAGGTTTAGAAACACTTCCTGAGTCAGACATTTTGCTTTATCCAGATCGGAGATGAACTGATTGCAAAAACCTACAATTTGATTGTAATTCGATTTGAATATTTTTTCAAAAGCAAGCTCATCCCCTTTTTTAAAACGGAGAAGGAAGAAATCATTTATCTCAAATTGCTCAATTACCATTGTATGAATTCTGAAACTTTTGATCTGCAAATATGGTATTTTTTGTAGATAAGTAATGAGAATAATTAAATGTCGTATTTTTCAATACTACCCACCCCATGTCCGCCTGCGGACGTCCCCCCTCTCTTCTGGAAGAGAGGGGAAGAGCATCGTAGATACGAAGCGGTGAGTTAAAATAAATCGAATAAAAAAATGCGACATTATTTCATTCCCATTACTTAAGTATGAAACTTTGCTTTAATTAATCCCAAAATAGATATAAAAGCAAACCTCAGCAGAAAATAAACCAGTCATAAGATATGCAAAACAGAACTCATCTTTGAGTTAAATTCAGCAAATATTTAACTTTTGTGTTTCTATGTTTTTGCAGTAACTATTTATTTGTATTGACACTGTACATATATAATAATTGATTTCTTTAAGTATTGACCATTAATGTAAAGCTGAAACTTTATGAATAAACCCACTATCTTCCTTGCCCTTTCCTTTTTATTTTTTTATCTGCTGTTTCTTCCCGAAACTATTTTTATCCGAATAGTCGGGTATCAGCCGAAGCAAATCAACCCGCATTCTATATTTTTCCATACGATTTTTTATAGCAATGTCTGATTTGTCTTCCGAATAACAATCGTCCAACCCAATCTTTTTCCGCTTTCCCCTTTCGACTGATAAAACCTCGGCCTTTCCTCAAAGTCAGACATTTTAATTGAATGCCGGTATAATCTTTTAAGTAATGAAAAAGCTCCATGTTCCCACCTGCGCACCATTGTAAAAGAACTGTGCAATCACACCCGTCATAAAATGTGGATAACTAAGCAGATCGGAATAGCTCATTTTCCCGGTGGTTTCTTCGGTTCTCTCGTCAACAATTTCAGGAAATTTGATTTTCATCATCATCAACGACCACAAAAACACCACACCTCCCAAGACCATGTATGGGGCTACAATCCTCATGGTTTCCGACCTAAGGAAGCCCTCGTATTCGCCGGTAACTTTCATCACCTGAATTTTTTCAGGAGTCGGTTCATGGTCCGAGTAGATAAATATAGTTCCATATCAATACCCCAATAATTGAACCTATAGGGTTGAATGCCTGCGAAAAGTTCAGCCGCCGCTCTGAAGTACGCGGATCGCCCAATTCAGAGATAAAGGCATTGGCGCCCAGTTCAAGGAAAGCCAGTCCACTTGCAATGACAAACAATGAAACCAGAAAGTAAACGTATTTACCCATGATTGCCGAAGGCCAAAACAGAATCGAGCCAAAGCTAAAAAGCAACATTCCAATGATCAGCCCTGTTTTAAAACTATATTTGTACATGGAACTTGCTGCAGGTATGGCCAACAGAAAATAATCCATGTAAAATGCCGACTGCACCAAACCGGCTTCAAGCCGATTGATCTCGAAGGATTTGATAAATTGACGAATTAAAACATCATTCAGGTTATTTGGAATTCCCCAAAACAGGAACAGTGAAGTAAACACATTAGACCCGACCTGTTACTGAAAGCATTTGTTATCAAAAAATTTAACCGGTTCGCTGCATTTTTCGCAATCAACTACCCAGGTATTTCCTGATTGCAGAAGTTCGTCGGTATTGGTGATTTTTCTTTTCTGCTGCACCGTTTCAATTTGTTTTATCATTTCCTGATCGTAAACCGGAGCTTCTACGCTGCGAATAACGCCCATAGCAACAGGAAATTCAGGAAGTGCCATATTTATCAGGGCAACCTGCAATCCAAGGTTATCGTCTTCAGGATCATGAACCAGAATATTGTCACGAGTAATTCCATTTTCACCGATTTTCGCAACTTTCAGTTTACCGTTTATAAGGATCAAACCTTTATCGTCCTGATCTCCGAAAATCATGGGCTGACCTTTTTTCAGAAACAGCTGACGTTCGTTACGGAATTTTGGATCGGCAATATGTTCGTGTATTCCATCATTGAAAATAACACAGTTCTGCAAAACTTCAACCACTGAAGTGCCTTTGTGCAGAGCAGCCTGAGCGAGTACTTCCTGCGTATGTTTAACATTACTGTCGACGGCACGGGCATAAAATGTGCCGCGTGACCCCAAAACCAGTTGCCCCGGAACAAACGAATCTTCGATTGTTCCAAATGGCGAAGATTTGGTAATCTTGCCGCGGTCAGATGTAGGAGAATATTGCCCTTTAGTCAGACCGTATATTTTATTATTGAAAAGAACCAGGTTCAGGTCGATGTTCCGGCGAACAAGGTGAATAAAATGGTTTCCACCAATAGCCAGCGAATCACCATCGCCGGTAATCACCCAGACCGTCAACGCGGGATTGGCTGATTTTACACCTGAAGCAATGGCAGCTGCACGTCCATGAATGGTATGGAATCCATAGGTATTCATGTAATACGGAAACCTTGAAGAACAGCCAATTCCGGAAATAACAGCAAAGTCCTTGTGTGGAATATCCATATCGGCCATTGTTTTTTGAACTGCATTCATGATGGCATAGTCTCCACAACCCGGGCACCAGCGAACTTCAGCAGCGCTTTTGAAATCCTTGGCAGTATAATTAAATTTTGTCATGATTAAGCCTCCAGTAATTTATCGAAATTTTCAACTAATTCGTGTACAGAGAAAGGTAATCCTTTCATCTTATTTACCTGATGATAAGTAAATTCAGGTAGTCTATCGCGCAGGTAACTGGCAAACTGACCCAGGTTTAATTCGCACACGACGATTTTTTTAAACTTGCTGAAAACTTCAGCGGTATTTGTTGGTAATGGTTTGATGTAATTGAAATGCGCCAGACTAACTTTTTTACCTGCGTTCTGCATGGCACGAACAGAACTGATCATGTGACCGTATGTTCCTCCCCAGCCAATGACCAGTAAATCTCCTTCAGGTTCACCGGCAACTTCAAGTTCAGGAATCATTTCAGCCACCTTCTCCACTTTGGCAGCCCTGATTTCGCTGTTTCTTTGATGATTATCCGCATCCTGATTTACACCACCAGCATTATTTTTTTCCAGACCTCCTATGCGGTGCTCGAAACCTTCCATCCCAGGAATGGCCCATTCTCTGGCAAGTGTTTCAGGATCCCGGTTATAGGGTAAAAACGATTCAGGATTTTTTGCCTTTCTGGGTTTAATCGGTGGAAGCTCGTCCATCGTTGGAACTCTCCATGGTTCGCTGCCGTTGCCGAGGAATCCATCGGTTAAGAGGACCACCGGAACCATTCGTTCAAGAGCTATTTTTGCAGCAAGAAAAGCATAGTAAAAACAGTCAGAAGGAGTACTGGCCGCCAATACGACGACCGGACTCTCGCCGTTCCGTCCATATAAGGTTTGTAACAAGTCAGATTGTTCGGTTTTGGTTGGTAAGCCGGTTGACGGACCACCACGCTGCACATTGACAACAACAATTGGCAATTCAGCCATCACGGAGAGACCAAGTGCTTCAGACTTTAAGGCAAAACCTGGTCCTGAAGTGGATGTAACGGCCAGATCGCCGGCAAATGCGGCACCAATGGTGGTACATATTCCTGCAATCTCATCTTCAGCCTGAAATGATTTTACGCCCAGATCTTTTCGTTCAGCCAAAGCCTGCAAAATGTCGGTAGCCGGGGTAATGGGATAAGAGCCAATAAACAGTTCCAATCCGGCTTTTTCGGCAGCAGCAATAAAACCCCATGCCGTAGCAAGGTTTCCGTTCATATTCCTGTATGTTCCTTTTTCAATGGGGGCAGGATGTACAATGAACTGCGGAGTCATGTGTTGCATGTTCATTCCGTAGTTATACCCTGCATGAAGGACAATCAGGTTCGCTTCAGCAATCACCGGCTTTTTCCCGAACTTCTTCTGAATAAAGCCTTCAATGTAATCAAGCGGACGATCGAACATCCAGCAGATTAAGCCAAGCGCAAACATATTTTTACAACGTAGAATACTTTTGTTGTCAAGTTCAATTTCTTTCAGACTTTCTTTCGTCAGACTGGTAATCGGAACCGGTATTTTAAAATAATCATCCAGCTTCAACTCGGCAAATGGATCATTGGTTTGAAACTGAGCTTTCGCAAAATTCTTTTCAGAAAAAGAATCCACATCAAAAATGATTGTTCCACCAGGATTCATGAATGCTGCATTAGCCTTAAGGGCTGCAGGATTCATTGCCACCAGTACATGCGCCAAATCTCCCGGAGTTGTAATTTTCTTCTTCCCGAATTGAACCTGAAACCCGGAAACACCTCCAACGGTACCCTGAGGGGCCCTGATTTCGGACGGATAATCAGGAAAAGTCGAAATATCGTTTCCTAAAAGTGCTGAAGTGTCAGAAAACAGTGTTCCTGTCAATTGCATACCATCACCCGAATCTCCGGAAAACCGAATGGCAACTTCTTCGAGTTCTATAACTTTTGCGTCTTTCATGTGATATATTGTTTTGATATCGGTCTTTTTACTTATAATTTATTGCCTGTATAGCTTCAAAAGTAATAAATTATAAAAATTCATCAATTTGCTTACTTGAGTGTACTTTTAAAACGGAGCAAAAATAACCATTATTTAACAAGACCGACAGGATAATCTGATTTATTTGATTCGATATATATAGATATCTAAATTCAAATATTTTTGCCTGTTTTGTAACTTAGAAGGACATTGTTCACGACCGGGTATTTCATCTTTGCGTGTCATGCTTGTATAACATTTCAGAATAATTACTCAGCTTATCTTATTGTTTCATCGATTTTCTATCTTTGAAACTCAAATCTATAAAATCAGAAAAATGACAATTATAAAATCACTTTTAGGCAAAACTCCGGAATTTGGAGAAAATTGTTTTTTGGCCGAAACGGCTACTGTTATTGGTGATGTTATATTGGGCAATGATTGCAGTATATGGTATGGTGCAGTTTTGCGCGGTGACGTTAATTCGATCCGAATTGGGAACAATTCCAATGTTCAGGATAATGCAGTGATTCATGCAACCTATCAGAAATGGCCTACCAATATCGGGAATAATGTCACGATAGCTCACGGGGCAGTTGTTCATGGCTGTAACATTCACGATAACGTAATGATTGGAATAAATGCAGTAGTACTCGATGATGTCCTGATTGAAAGCAACAGCATTGTTGCTGCCGGCTCAGTAGTCAGTAAGGGAACGCGAATTGAAAGCGGTGCGGTTTACGGAGGGATTCCTGCCAGAAAAATTAAAGATGTCAGTACTGAATTACTTGAAGGCGAAATTAAACGCATTGCCAAAGCCTATAAGATGTATTCAGGATGGTATAAATAGATTTCAGAGTTTAGAATATAGAGACGCATGGACGTGCGTCTCTATATTCTAAATTTCAAAAATAATTTTCATGCAAACAGAATTCTTTCACCTCTGTTCAGACACTTCAGAATTTCATTTTTCCCGAATATGCTTATCCATGAATTCCCGATGCAACTTTGAGCCCATTCCGAAAATTCTATTTGCCACTACGACAATAAGAAAAGAAAGATTATTTGCCACAAAGACTCTAAGACACAAAAAAAATAAGTATATTAAATTACTGATAATCAAAGGTAAATGGTAAAGAAGAATTCTATTTTATTAAGGTTTTTTTTCGTGTCTTTGGGCCTTTGTGGCTAAACATGCTTTTCGAAGTAGACTCAACTATATATTGATATAGAATCAGGTGGCCCAATCCGATATCAACATCCCAATCTTACTGATTATTCATTATTAAGCTCTACTATAAGAATGAACTGGCCGATGGGGATGGGCTTCAAAACCTGAATTCATCTTCCTTTTTGTCATCCATTCAGTGTATAAAAACCATGGAAAGCCAACACTCGTTTATTAACAATGAAGCCTTATTCCATTTTTTGGGAAAAGAGGAATTGAAAGCTTAGTATATAACTAAATATTTAGTCTGGATGTTTGCAGAACATTGCCCACCTATTTTTCACAAATTCAGTTGACAAGGAAAATTCAGTCCAAATAATTGTATCTTTAAAACCGTTCCCAGCGGCCGGCAGCCCCCTGAACATTTATTTATTTATTGATTATGCAAGAAATATTCATGTATATACAAAAAAGACTGATCTACTTCGCTGTTATCATTTTTTCACTTTCAACAATTGTTTCTTCAGCTGGAATAAATAATATTGGGGTTCCGTATATTCACAACTATCAAAAAAAAGAATACAAAGCTGGTACTCAAAACTGGTCGATTGCTCAAGACAAAAAGGGCTTTATGTATTTTGGCAACAACGATGGGTTGCTGGTTTTTGACGGAGTAAGCTGGCAATTACACCGAATACCCAATTCATCAATTGTACGGTCAATATATATTGCAAAAGACGAACAGATTTACGTAGGAGCGTACAATGATCTTGGGAAGATGGTTACTGACCTGTCCGGGAAAATGAAATTCCGCTCCTTAAAAAAATACATTCCTGAAAAATTTCACAATTTTGATGACATTTGGAATATCACAACATTCGAGGATCAGATCGTTTACCAATCCTACAATTGTGCTTTCCTGTTCAGGAACGATTCAACGGTTTCAATCCTGAAAGCACCTGTGCGTTTTCAAAATTCATTTTTGGCAAACGGACATTTGTATTTTAATGATATCGAAAAAGGATTGATGGAATTTGCCAGCAATACTTTAAAGACATTGAATAATTGCGAAAAAATCAAAGGAGAGGAAATATGGTCCATCTTACCCTTTAGCAATGGCAATGATTTAATGATTTGCACGCTAAATAAAGGTATTTATATATACAACGGCAAAGAATTGAAAGAGTGGGCAGTTCCTGTTAATTCCCTTTTTAAAAAGAACCAGATTTTCAGCGCGACCATTATTCAGGATATATATTACGCCATAGGTACAATTCAGGATGGAGTTATAATCATTGACGAATTCGGGAATATAATTCAACATATCAACCGAAAAAAAGGTCTTCAGAACAATACCATTCTAAAAAATTTCACCGACAGGTCGGGCAACCTTTGGCTCGGGCTGGACAACGGAATCGATTATGTGAATATCAATTCGCCCATCACATTTATTCAGCAATCAGAAGGGATTGGGGCCGGATATACCGCGATTATTTATCAGGGGAAAATTTATATTGGAACCAATCAGGGACTATTCGTCAAAGATTGGGGCAACAACAATCAAAACAATACCTTCAGACTGATTCCAGGCACCAACGGACAAGTCTGGCATTTAAGTGTTCACGACGACATTCTGCTCTGTGGCCACAACAATGGCACTTATATTATTTCAGGCGAAAAAGCGAAGCAGATCAGTAAAATTCCCGGTGCATGGAAATTCCATGCACCTAAAAGGTTTCCTGGATATTTAATTGGAGGAACCTACAGTGGTCTAACCTTCTACAAAAAAGAAAAAGGCAGTTGGGTGTATTCAGGCAAAATAGATGGATTTAATGAGTCTTTCCGTGTTTTTGAGGAAGATGGGAATGGCGATATTTGGATGAGTCACGGATTTAAAGGCATTTACAAGATTACTTTAGGTAAAACTCTTGACCGGATTCAAACATTCCGTTTTTATACTTCAAAGGACGGATTGCCTACCGACTACAACCTGAATGTATTTAAGATAAAAGGGAAAGTAGTAGTTACATCGAATGTGGGTATTTTCGAATACAATCCCCAAAATGATCAGTTTGAGTATTCAACCTATTTTAATCAGCTATTAAGTCCATTAAAAGATATCTCTTATTTGAAAGAAGATAAAAGTGGCAATATTTGGTATATAGCATGGAACCTGGGAAAAAACTCAACAGGAGTTTTCCGTATCCAGGAAGATTTGAGCTATAAACAGGTAAGTGCACCATTTGCTCTACTTACGGGAAAATTTATCAGCGGATTCGAATCAATCTATTCCTTCTCTGACGATAACATTTTCTTTGGCACCGAGGAAGGATTTGCCCACTACTCTCCTATTACAGAATTCAATCACAATCCTGAATTTTCAACTTTCATCAACCGGGCAACTGCTTTGTACCTCGACAGCATCTTCTTTTACGGAAAAAGTACCAGCGGACAAGCCCAAACTAACCCAGATCAAAATAGCTTCCCTTTTAAAGATAATACATTCCGGTTTTCGTACACCTCTCCCTCTTTTGAAAACCAGGATAATATTGAATATAGTTTTAGGCTTTCCGGATCGGGCAATAAATGGTCAGAATGGAGCAATACCACTTTCACTGAATATGCCAATTTACCTTCGGGAGAATATACTTTTACGGTGAAAGCCCGAAACCAGATGGGAATTGAGAGCCAGACAGACAGCCTCTCATTTAAAATCAGGCCTCCATGGTACAAAACCAGTTATGCTTATTTCGCTTATTCTCTGTTATTTGTCTTTATCGTGTTACTGATCATCCGGATCGTTTTAAAGCGAATTGAAATCTCAAAAAGGAAAGAACGGCTGAAGCATTTACGTTCATACCGTCAAAAAGAACAGGAATTCAAGACACATGCGTTGATTTCGGAAAAGAAAATCATCAACCTGAAAAATGAAAAGCTCAAAATTGAAATGATTCATCGCGACAAGGAACTTGCCAATCAAACCATGGATCTGATTGTAAAAAATAAATTTCTTGTAAAAATTAAAGAGGAATTGGATAAGCTGAAAAAAACGAGTTTAGATGAACCCCTGAAGGATAAGATTTCGTCATTGGTTACTAAAATTGATAAAGAAATTGATCACAAAAAACAATGGGAAGTATTCGAAACAGTCTTTGACGAGGTTCACGAAGACTTCTTAGGTCGCATTAAAACCTTGTATCCAAATCTAACACCTAAAGAACTCCGACTTTGCGCATACCTCCGGATGAATATTTCGACCAAGGAAATTGCTCCGCTGATGAATATTTCGGTTCGGGGTGTTGAAATATGCCGTTACAGGGTTCGCAAAAAACTTAACATTGATCGTGATCAAAACCTCACACGAATGATTATCGACTTATAGGAATAAACGCTTTGTTGTAGTACTATCATTCATTGCTGTGTATTGTTAATTCTACATCAAATAGCATCAAAACTCTCACCTACAGATAAATAAAAAATATGCTGATGTATTATTGATGTAATGCAATTTCATCAATGATGTATTATTGCAGTACCAATTATCTCTTCGGGAAGTAACTAAGTTAATAGATTTGTCACACTAAATTAATATTCAAATCGATTATTTTTTTTAGAACCATTTCTAAAACTTTATTTACTTATGAAAAAAGCACTTCTAGCTCTTTTAATTTTAATGGGCTCTTTTGCAGGTTACGCACAAGAGTTGCAGGTAAAGGGAGTTGTGACATCAGCAGATGATGGACAACCAATCCCCGGTGTTAGTATAGTTGTTAAAGGAACAACAAATGGTATGATTACCGACGTGGACGGGATGTATTCCCTAAAAGCACCAGGAAACTCAACATTAGTATTTTCTTTTGTTGGTATGAAAAATCAGGAAATTCCTGTTAACATGAAAACAGTAATCAATGTCGCCTTGGCTGCAGATCAAACCGATATTGATGAAGTTGTGGTGGTAGGTTATGGTATTCAGAAAAAGAGTGTGGTAACAGCTGCCATCAGCAGAGTTACCGCAGACGATCTGAACAATTCTACGCCTACTCGTGTGGAAGATGCCCTTAAAGGAAAAGTTTCAGGGGTTCAGATCACTCAAAGTTCTGGACAACCGGGATCGGATTCAAAAATCAGAATCAGGGGTGTTGGTACAGTTAACAACAGCGACCCTCTTTTTATTGTTGATGGAATGCCTGTTGATGGCGGTATCGATTATTTAAATCCGGTCGACATCCAGTCAGTTGAAATCCTGAAAGATGCTGCATCTGCCGCAATCTACGGTGCACGTGCCGCGAACGGTGTTGTTTTGGTAACCACCAAATCAGGAACCTCGGGCAAGACTACCATCAGTTACGATGTAACTTATGGCTTTCAGAATCCTTGGAAGAAAAAATCAGTATTAAATGCAACGGAATACATGACCGTCATGAATGAAGCTGCAATCAATGACAGTAATTTACCCAAATATTCAGCTGAACAGATTGCATCAGCTGGAAAAGGAACTGACTGGCAAGATGAAACGTTTAATTATAACGCTCCTGTCGAAAGCCATCAGGTAAGTGTTAATGGTGGAACTGATAAATTGACCTATTTTTTATCATTCGGTTATTTTGATCAGGAAGGTATTGTTGGCGGTGATTACGGAAAGTCAAACTACAAGCGCTACAGCCTGAGATCAAACAACACGTACAACATCTATGAAACTCAAGACCGGTCTTTCCTGAATAAAATTAAGGTTGGTACCAATATGGCTTACTCAAGAACCAAATCTTCAACCATTGAAGCGAACTCGGAATACGGATCCATCCTGGGAAGTGCCTTGGCATTTGACCCGACAGTACCCGTATATGCAACAGATCCAGCTGGAGTATTGGCACTTCATCCGAATGCTGTAACCGACAAAAACGGAAATGTATATTCTACACCTCCAAATGGATTTCAGGAAATAGCAAACCCGGTTGCTATGCTTAATTCTCCAACCAGCGCACAGGGAAATGCAGATAAATTTGTTTCAACCTTCTGGGGCGAATTAAGCATCATCGACGGCTTGAAATTCAAAACCAGTTATGGTGTGGATCTTGCCTTCTGGGGAAACGACGGCCACACATTCCCTTATTTTCTGGCAACACAGGGAAAAAACATAACTCAAAGTTCGGTTTTTTCGAATATGCACCGTGGATTTACCTGGCAGGTTGAAAACACAATGACATACACCAAAACAATAGCTGAAAAACACAATTTTACAGTTTTGTTAGGGCAATCAGCCAAAGAATATACTTTGCGTGAACTTTTCGGTGATGATTATGACTTGCTCGAAACAGATCCAGGCAAAGCAAATATTGATTATGCCATTGCTGACAGATCCAAAGAACGTGTAGCTGGCGGAACCGGAGGATATTCTTCGCGAAATCTGGCATCTTATTTTGGCCGTATCGACTACAACTTTGATGAAAGATATATCTTTCAGGCTACTGTTCGCCGCGATGGATCATCAAATTTTGGACCGAGCCACAAATGGGGAATTTTCCCTTCGTTCTCTTTAGGATGGAATGTAACACATGAATCTTTCATGGAAAATCGCCCGGCATGGTTCACCAATTTGAAAATGCGTGGTAGTTGGGGTAAGAATGGTAATGAAAATATCGGTGCGTTCAAATATACCAGTTTGATGACCGGCGGACAAAACTATTATTTTGGTTCAGGCGACTTATCAACCATGCAGTATGGAAGCAGCCCGGCTAATATCTCTAATCCTGACGTAAAATGGGAAGAATCAGAACAAATTGACCTTGGTTTTGAATCTGCATTCTTTAAAAACTCACTTACTTTTGGATTTGACTACTTCAAGAAAAAAACAAAAGGTATGTTGATGGATCAACCTATTCCTGAATATGTAGGTCTAGGAGCACCAATTGCGAATGCCGGTGACATGGAAAACTGGGGTTTAGAATTTGAAACCACTTATAAACTGAAAGTTCGTGATTTCACTTTGAATATCGGAGCAAATGCCTCTTACCTGCAAAACAAATTGATCAAGTTAGGAAATGCAAGTGGAGAGAACATTTACGAAAATGCTGGTGCTTCAGGCGTTGGCAGCTATGTTAAAGGTAAAAATGGTGAAGTTTTCCCATACTTCTACGGTTTTAAAACCGCTGGTTTACTTCAGACTCAACAACAAGCCAACGAATATAATACCCAATTCGGCGGACAAGCTCAACCTGGGGATGTTATTTTTCAGGATATAGCAGGTGCCGTTGACGCCAATGGCAATGACATTCCTGATGGAAAGATCACAGATGCTGATAAAACTAAAATCGGTAAAGGTATGCCTGACTGGACCTTCGGTCTGACACTTGCAGCCGACTGGAAAGGGTTTGACTTGAAAGCATTCTTCCAGGGTTCATACGGAAACGACATTTTCGACTTCTCACAAAGGGGTGACATTACAGCAATGAACCGTCCGTCATGGATACTTGACAGATGGATCGGCGAAGGAACATCGAATAAAATTCCTCGCATGACTGCTGCTAACCCAAATACCAACTGGCGTTCTTCTGATCTTTACATTAAAGATGGTTCATATGTTCGTCTTAAAACCTTACAATTTGGATATACCTTGCCTGAACAAATAACTAAAAAGGCTTCTATTCAAAAACTCAGAATATTTGTATCCGGAGAAAATTTATTGACGTTCACCAGCTACGAAGGGTTCGATCCTGAAATCGCTTCAGGAGGATATACTACAATCGGTATTGACAGAGGAATATATCCACAGGCCAGAACAATCTCTTTGGGAGCAAATATTTCTTTTTAACTTTTAAAAATACGATGAATATGAAAAAATATAGTTTTATACTGGCATTGTCCGCACTGATAGGCTTATCTTCCTGTGGCGATGACTTCCTTTCAGTTACTCCCACCGCTTCGCAGGAAGCAGGAGGAGAAGCAACAGAAGGAGCTATTTTATCCAACCTAGCTTCTTGTTATCAAATCATGCTGTTTGACAGTTATGCGAATGGCAATTACAACAGTGTTCTTTTGATGTCTGATTTACGTTCAGATGATATTTATAAAGGTGGTGGTGACGCAGGTGACCAGGGATCGTTATACCGGCTTTCTCAGTTAGATGCTACTGCAACCGAACTACCTGCCGGACTGTGGAACATTTTCTACAAAGGCATCAGCCGCTGTAACAATGTAATTCTGGCCTGCGATAATGCAACCGGTGTCTCAGAGGCTAACCTGAACCAATACAAAGCCGAAGCTCATTTTCTTCGGGCCTATTATACGCATTGGCTTTGGAAATTCTGGGGTAATATTCCATTTTTTGAAGAAAGCCTTCCTGCTCCTTATATGGCAACACAACTTTCTGCTGATGAAATATACACCAAAATCATAGCTGATGTCGATTTTGCAATTGAAGGTGACAAACTGCCTATGCGGACTACTGCGGCCAACGACGGACGTATAACCAAAGCAGCAGCAATGATGCTGAAAGCCAGAGTTGTGATGTATCAAAAGGATCAAACTAAATATGCGGCGGTACTGTCAGATATGGCAGGAATTATCAATAGCGGAAAATTTGATTTGGTAGCTGATTTCCCTTCTATCTGGTTAAACGCGGGAGAATTTGGTATCGAATCTATCCTTGAAAGCAATCAGCTTCCGGAAGGAAAAACATGGGGAGAAAGCAACCAGGGATATGGAACCAATCTTCCGGCTTTTATCTCGCCAAATGGATTAACCGGACAAGAACCCTTTATTGGCGGCTGGGGTTTTGCACCGGTTCGCACGGAAGCATATTCCATTTTTGAAGACGGAGATACTCGTCGTGAAGGTTCAATCAACAAATTTGAAGACGGAACATATTCAGTACGTTTCCAGAATACAGGATTGTTTATGGCTAAGTATGCTGCCAGAAAGGGATATAACCCACCTCCCGGAGATGTTGATCTGAACTATGACAATAATGTGCGCATTTTCCGTTATGCCGAAGTTTTACTTAATGCAGCTGAATTAATGGTAATGGACGGAGTTGCTCCTGTAGATGGTGTAACTGCAAAATCTTGTCTGGATGCAGTAAGATTGCGTGCCGGAGTAGAAGCTATTCCTGCTACTGCTGCCAATATCAAACTGGAACGCCGTCGTGAGTTCCTGGGAGAAGGCATGCGTTTCTGGGATTTGGTTCGTTGGGGAGACACCAGTTTGTTAACTGAAAACAAACCTGCATTCTCTTCAGTAAGAACATGGGATGATCATTGTAAATATTTGCCAATTCCACAGGCTGAAATTGAAAAAACAGAAGGGGAATTCAAGTTACAACAAAACCCAGGTTACTAATCACTTTCTAATTATTAAAGAAGTAAACGATGAAAAATATATTTAAAATAGGAGCTTTGGCATTGATTTCGGTCTTTGTCATGACGGCATGTGATCCGCAGGAGAACTCAGACTATTCGCTGGGCGTAATGCCGACAGCCGACCAGCTGGAATTCACAACCACTCCAACTGCGGAAAAAGCCAACATAATTGAAATAAAGAATACCTCGAAAGTGGCTGGTGTTGCAACTTGGGATCTTGGGAACAGCTCAACAGACAAAGGCGAAAACGTAACCGCTCAGTATCCTTTCAAGGGTACATACACCGTGGTAATGACTTTGTACACCACAGGCGGTTCAGTATCTGTATCCAAGGTAATTACCATTGAGAATGATGATATGTCGCTGCTGGATACTCCTATGTATAATGCACTGACTGGCGGAGCAAGTAACCTGGCCGGTAAAACATGGGTATTCGATCAGTATTATGGTGGACATTTTGGCTTATATCCGGATGACAAGACATGGACATGGTTTGCCGCGGCTGAAGAGAAAGACGGTAGTTCACTGTATTCTCAGGAATTTAAGTTCACTCAGGTGGGAGTTAAATTTAATTGGACAAACAACGGTTCTATTTACACCAACGCGGCAGGTGTTGCCGATCTTGCAGGCAAAGGTTATCCAACATCTGTTGCTGCAGCGGCCGGAGATTTCGATGTGACTTATGCTCCCAAGGCTAATTATACTTTTGCACTGAATGAAACAGCAAAAACAATTACCCTGAGTGATGGAGCATTTTTTGGTTTTTATGCCGGTGCGTCTGTTTATAAAATAAGAACTTTGACTGAAGATGTTTTGGAGTTGGAATGCGCCAGTACTATCGAATCGGGTAACAATTGGATCGTTCGTCTTATTCCTATTGAAAAAAACATCAAACCAATCATTATTATTCCTTTGAAAGAAATGCCGTTAACTGAAGATTTCGAATCAGTAGTGCCTAAAGTTATCTTTACTCCGGATGCTATGGGTTCACTGACTGACTCTTCTTATTACAATCCAGCTCCTGTGGGGATTAACACTTCCAAAAAGGTGTTTTTGTATGAGAAATCTACTGGATTTTATTCCAATATTTTCTTTCAGGCCAATGGGTATAAGTTTGATTTAAGTGAGCAAAATCAAATCACTGTTAAAGTGTTTATCCCTTCGTACAACGATTACATTACCGAATTCGATGTCGCCGGAGATTGGATTGCCAATAAAAAACTGAAGCCTCAGCTAGCGGTTAAACTTCAGGATTCCAGCAAAGGAGGCTCGGCCTGGGAGAATCAGACCGAGATTGTCAAAGGAGATCTTGAAACTGACAAATGGATTGAACTTACGTTTGATTTCAGCATTGTCAGCTCCCGCGAAGATTACGACAAGATCGTAATTCAGTTCGGTGCTGAAGGTCAGGCAGGTCCAGGCATATTCTTTTTTGACGATTTTGCTTTCGGAAAATAAACATTCTGAAAATTTAAAAATAATTGTAAATCAAACCATTGCTTACCGGTTTATTCCGGTAGGCAATGGTTTTAATTCAGAATTCAATGTATTGTCAATTTGCCAAACGTTCCCTGTTTGTTAGTTATATTTTCGTAATCCTCCTGTTTACCACCTCTTGCAAAAAAACTGAATCTAACAAAAAAGATATTGAAAGTCGGGTGAACAACCTACTTTCAGAAATGACACTGGATGAGAAAATCGGACAAATGTCTCAGACTGATCCTAGTTACATGTCGGACGATCAAATCAAACAAATCGTTCGAGAAGGTAAATACGGTTCTTTTCTGAATACTTTTGGTGTCGAAAAAATAAATGCCCTGCAAAAGATTGCGATGGAAGAGAGTCGCTTAAAGATTCCTTTGATTATTGGAAGGGATGTCATTCATGGTTATCGCACTATATTCCCCATCCCGCTCGGTATGGCTGCCACATGGAATCCTGAGATTGTAAAAAAAGCCTTCCGGATCTCTTCCATAGAAGCTGCTTCACAGGGTATTAAATGGACTTTTGCCCCAATGATTGATATTACCTGGGATCCACGCTGGGGAAGGATTGCTGAAGGTTGTGGCGAAGATCCTTATCTTGCCTCAGTTTTTGCCAAAGCAATGGTTGAAGGAATACAGGGAGAGAACCTGACCGATCCGACGGCTGTAGCCGCATGTGCCAAACACTTTGTAGGTTATGGATTTGCTGAAGGAGGACGCGACTATAACACCACCTATATTCCCGAAACACTTCTTCGAAATGTAGTACTAAAACCGTTTAAAGCGGCAAAAGATGCCGGAGCGCTCACTTTTATGTCGGCATTTAATGATTTAAACGGAGTTCCTACCTCCGGAAATGAATTTACACTGCGCCAGATTTTGCGCAACGAATGGAACTATGACGGCATGGTTGTCAGCGACTGGGGCTCGGTTACCGAAATGATCAGCCATGGTTATTGTGCAGATGAAAAAGAAGCTGCATTAAAAGCAATTACCGCAGGTGTTGATATGGAAATGTCGAGCACAAGTTACATGGACCATCTGAAAAGCCTGATAGATGAGGGTAAAGTAAATATGACTCTGATCGATGATGCCGTTAAAAATATTTTGAGCCTGAAATTTAAACTGGGCTTATTTGAAAACCCATACGTTGATCCGGATGCTGAGAAACAAATGCTTTCTCCTGAATTCTTAGATCACGCGAGAACAGTCGCCAGGCAAAGTGCTGTATTACTGAAAAACGAATTAAATACACTTCCGCTTTCATCCGATATTTCTTCGGTAGCTGTTATTGGACCATTGGCCGATGCACCACGCGATCAGCTGGGAACCTGGGTCTTTGATGGTAAAGCTGAAAATTCGGTAACTCCGCTTACTGCAATTAAAGAGGTGCTAGGCGATGAAAAAGTTAATTATGTTGCCGGACTAAAATATAGCCGCGATAAAAGTAAAACCGGTTTTGCGGAGGCAATTGCAGCAGCAAAAAAATCAGAGGCCATTCTGTTCTTTGCAGGTGAAGAGTGGATTCTTTCAGGAGAAGGTCAAAGCCGTGGTGAAATCGATCTTCCGGGAGCACAGGAAGAGTTGATTGAAGCGTTGGCAAAAACTGGAAAACCATTAATTGTAATTGTCATGGCAGGCCGTCCGCTAGCAATTGGGAATGTTGTCGAAAAATCAAATGCACTGCTTTATGCTTTTCATGGCGGATCGATGGCTGGACCTGCACTGGCTGATCTTATCTTCGGGAAAGAGTCGCCATCAGGAAAACTACCGGTTACTTTTGTAAAAGGTTCAGGTCAGATCCCTTTCTATTATTACCACAAAAATACTGGTCGTCCGGCATCAGCAGAATCATGGACCCCAATCGATAGCATCCCTGTCATTAACAGTCAGGCCTCACTGGGTTATAAATCGTTTCATCTCGATTATGGATTTACGCCACTATTCCCCTTTGGATATGGGTTAAGTTATACAACGTTTAAATACAGTAATCTGATTCTTTCATCAACTGAGATGACCAGTAATGGTAACCTGACGATAAAAGCTTCAGTATTAAATAATGGGACTATCGATGCGGATGAAATCGTTCAGCTTTATATTCGTGACAGGGTTGGAAGCATTACTCGTCCGGTCAAGGAATTAAAAGGGTTTAAAAGGATTCATCTGAAAAGTCGCGAAACAGTTGGTGTAACTTTCGAACTTCCGGCATCTGCTCTTGAGTTCTTCAACGGAAAAGAAAATGTAATTGAACCTGGTGAATTTGACCTTTGGATCGGACCAAATTCTGATGAAGGACTGCACAGTGAGTTTAGTATAAAATAACATTGAAATATGAAAATGACATTGATTTTAAATCTGATATTAAGTTCTTTCTTACTGTTCAGTTGTGCGAAGGATAACAAATCACAACCACCCGTAATTACACCTGAAACAGGAACTGGAACAGAAACCATGGTTTGGAGTGATGAATTTGATTATTCTGGTCTTCCGGATGCCTCAAAATGGAGTTATGATACCGATGGAAACGCCTCCGGATGGGGGAATAACGAATTGCAATATTATACCAGTGCCCGTCTGAAAAATTCGGAAGTGAAAAACGGATTCCTGTATATCAATGCCATCAAGGAAGATTTCGAAGGGAAAAAATATACCTCTGCACGTTTGGTTACACGCACAAAAGGAGACTGGCTGTATGGGCGGATGGAAATCAAAGCCAAACTCCCTGACGGACGCGGTATGTGGCCGGCAATATGGATGCTTCCAACCGATTGGGCTTATGGAAATTGGCCTGCCAGCGGCGAAATCGATATCATGGAAAATGTAGGATACGATCCGTATGTCATTGTTGCATCGGCACATACCCAATCATACAACCATGTAATTGGAACTCAAAAAAATGCGACCCTCAACATTCCTGATTGTTATACCAATTTTCATGTGTATGCTCTTGAATGGGAAGCCAGTGAATACCGCGTTTATGTGGACGATAAACTATACTTCACTTTTAAAAACGAAGGTAAAGGATTTAAAGAATGGCCATTCGATAAACGTTTTCACTTGCTGTTGAATGTTGCTGTTGGCGGAAACTGGGGCGGTGCCCAAGGTATTGACGACACGATTTTCCCTTGTTCTATGGTCGTTGACTATGTTCGGGTTTACCAGAAAAAATAACCGGCTAACCATGAAAACCATGAACTTACTATTCACTTTACTAATCTTGCTTTTGGGCTGTGCTGATAACACAAAAAGCACTTACCCTTCTGATGAGCCAAATCCTTCAGACGAAACTGTTCAAACACAAGTAGAAGCATGGGTGACGAGTCCATTGAAACATGTGCTTTTTCAGAAACAAAATATAAGCCTGAATTTTGCCACTACGGTCAACCAACCTCCAACGATAACTGTTGACACTACCAAAACTTACCAGACCATTGATGGCTTCGGAAATTGCCTGACAGGCGGAAGTGCAACTTTACTTAACCGAATGAACGAGACCAATAGGGCTCAAATACTGAAAGAACTTTTCGCTAAAGATGCAAAGAATATTGGTATCAGCTACCTGAGAATCAGTATTGGAGCCTCCGATTTGAGCGAACGCGTATTTTCGTACAACGATTTACCCGATGGAGAAACGGATGTTAACATGGCAAAATTCAGCCTGGAATCAGAAAAGGCAGATTTAATACCTGTTTTGAAGGGAATTCTGGCTATCAATCCAGACATCAAAATCATGGGATCGCCCTGGTCGGCTCCAAGCTGGATGAAAACAAACAATGCTTCGAAAGGCGGAAGTTTGAAACCTGAATATTTTGATGCGTATGCCAAATATTTCGTGAAATATATTCAGGAAATGAAAGCAGAAGGAATCACCATTGACGCCATCACCATTCAGAATGAACCTCTGCATCCCGGAAATAATCCGAGTATGTACATGACGGCGCAGGATCAGGCTGATTTCATCAAAAAAAGTCTGGGTCCGGCATTTGAAACGGCGAATATTCAAACTAAAATTATTGTTTACGACCACAATGCTGATCGTATTGATTATCCACTTCTGATTCTAAGCGATCCCGAAGCAGCCAAATATGTGGATGGATCGGCCTTTCACCTTTATGGTGGATCGATCGATGATTTGAGCAAAGTTCACGAAGCCTATCCGTCCAAAAACCTGTATTTTACGGAGCAATGGGTAGGTGCACCTGGAAATCTGGAAAGTGATCTGGCCTGGCATGTTCGCACCCTGATAATTGGAGGAACCCGCAACTGGTGCAGGAATGTACTGGAATGGAACCTTGCTTCAGATCCTTCCTACAATCCTCACACTGATGGCGGATGTGATCAGTGTTTAGGCACCATTACAATCAATGGCGATGCGGTAACACGCAATCCGGCATATTATATTCTGGCACATGCTGCCAAGTTTGTTCGCCCCGGGTCCGTCAGGATCAACTCCATTTTAATAGGGAGTTTGCCCAATGTGGCCTTTAAAACTCCGGAAGGCAAAAAGGTGCTCATTGTATTAAACGATGCCAGTGAATTGCAAAAATTCAACATTAAATTCAATGGGAAAACAGTTACAACCACTTTAGACAAAGGGGCTGTTGGAACTTATGTGTGGTGAATTTCAGAAGATAAGAAATCAAAAACATTGATTCCTTATCTTTGTTCATATTATGAAATTAATCCTGAAATTATCATGATCATCCTTATTTCGCCCGCAAAATCTTTACACGATAAATGTCCTGTTCAAAATAAAAAGTATACTGAAGCCGCGTTTTTGCCTGAAGCTGCAAAAATAGTTTCGGTACTTAAAAAGAAAAAACCGGCACAGCTTGCAAAATTAATGGGTATTTCGGCAAAACTTGCTGAATTGAATTATCAGCGGTTTCAGGCCTGGACACTCCCTTTTTCTCCTGAAAATTCGTGGCAGGCTGCTCTAATGTTCAATGGTGATGTTTATCAAGGGTTAAAAGCTGAAACTTTTTCGGAGGCTGAATTTGAAACTGCACAGCAAGATCTTCGCATCCTTTCAGGAGTTTATGGCTTGTTGAAACCATTAGACCTGATTCAACCTTACCGTCTGGAAATGGGAACTAATGTTTCTGTTGCACGAAAGAAAAATCTTTATGAATTCTGGAAGCCTCGAATCACTGCAAAACTCAATCAGGAAATGGCGGAATTGGATCAGAAAGTATTGATTAATCTGGCTTCAAATGAGTATTTCAGTTCAATCGACACGAAAAAGCTTAAAGCCAGAATTATTACTCCTGCCTTTAAGGAACACAAAGATGGTAAATACCAAATGGTTTCCTTCTTTGCAAAAAAAGCGCGCGGATTAATGAGTCGGTTTATTATTCAGAACAAAATTACAGATCCGGAAGAATTGAAAGCTTTTGATTTAGACGGGTATTATTTCAACAATCAAATCTCGAAAGATGATAATTGGGTATTTACAAGATGACGTTTAAATTTCGGAATTAATAACAAACTCCCGGACTCAGATAATTTCGTACGTAATCATCAATGCCACTTTCCAGCGAGAGGAATGGTTCAGTGTAGCCAATTTCGCGAAGTTTATTGATATTGGCACAGGTGTAATACTGGTATTTTCCACGTAAGTCGTCAGGTGTATCAACAAATCCAATATTTTCATTCAGATTCATCGAAACTGTTTTGAATCACACTTTTTCCGGAATTCAACATTTCAATGATTGTTCGGATCCGATACATTAAGTAATAGGAATGAAATAATTTCGTGTTTTTCAAACAGAGTTATAAATACTCGTTTTGCAGCTCTGCTGCTTCCACAAGTAAAAATTAACACCACAGATTACACAAATTAAAACAGATTAAGATATAAAATAGCTTTTAAATCTGAGTTTATCTGAGTTATCTGTGGTGAAATCAATTACAGGTATCTCACTTGAAAGGACACATTATCAAAACTTAAATACAACATTTAATAGTTCTCATTACTTAAATCGTTACTAAACGTAAAAATTCCTGAAGAGCATAACACTTCTCATCCATTGGAATATCGATTTATGACTGGATTTCATCACTTTTCACGATAAAAAGATTAACCCGGCCTACCAGTAAGACTGAACTTGTTACCTTTGTGCCTGTATCTGCAGAACAAATTTTGACAGAAAGGAATCAAAAAATGGAATTTACACTAAACGGAAAAGATGGAGGCTACCGGAAAGTTGAGCGATATGATCCGGAAACAACTATACAAATAAGTGAACATTACAAAAAAATCATCGATTTGCTGGGAGAAAATCCCGACCGCGAAGGCTTAAAGCAAACTCCCATGCGGGTTGCAAAATCAATGCAGTTTCTGCTTCAGGGTTATGAACAAGATCCGGAAGAAATTTTGCGCTCGGCCATGTTTAAAGAAGACTACCGGCAAATGGTTATTGTCAAGGACATCGAAATTTATTCGATGTGCGAACACCACATGCTTCCATTCATCGGTAAAGCTCATATCGGCTACATTCCTAATGGTTATATTACCGGACTTAGTAAAATTGCACGGGTAGTTGATGCTTATGCACGCCGGCTTCAGGTTCAGGAAAGGTTAACCACACAAATAAAGGATTGTATTCAGCAAACGCTGAATCCGCTTGGAGTTGCTGTTGTCATTGAGGCACATCACTTATGTATGCAAATGCGTGGCGTTCAGAAACAAAATTCAACCACCACAACGTCAGACTTTACCGGGGCCTTTGAACGGGTCGCCACACGCGAGGAATTTATCCGGCTGATCAGGTGATTTTCACCAACATTTTAAGCCCTATTAAAAAATATGAGTGGATTCCATCCTTCAACATAAAGATGGAATCCACTTGCCTGCAAACACTTTTGATGAGTTACCCAAGATATACCCATCAAACTATTCCAAAAACTGAAGGCAAACGGGAGATTCGTTAGAAACTTTAATTCCGGTAAACGCTAGTTTCCCCGAAGGTTGATCAATTTTAAACACAGTGATATCGTTGCTTTTCTGGTTGGCTACCAATAAGTACCGTCCCGACGGATCGATGGTAAAATTACGCGGCCAGTTTCCCTCGACAGAAACAGTTTGAATCTTCTCCAGCTTACCATTGGTGTTATTCCGATTAAAAACAGTAATGCTGTTGTGTCCGCGGTTCGATCCGTAAACAAACCGGCCATCTGCTGACAAATGTATATCGGCACACCAGCTTTCGCCTGAGAAATCTTTTGGCAACGTTTTGATCGTCTGAATTTCCTTCCACTCGTCACCGTATTTCATTAGAACTGTGATTGTCGAACTCAACTCGTTGATCACATAAATAAAACGACCATCAGCCGAAAAATCGAAATGCCGGGGCCCCGAACCAGGAGCAATTCTCACAAAAGGCTGGGAATTGGGAGTAAGTGGAATTTCACCTGTTCCAACCTTGTAAATTTTCAATTCGTCAATACCTAAATCAGCCGCAAATAAAAGTTTTCCAGATGAATCGAACTGTGCCGAGTGGGCATGAGCTTCAGTTTGACGCTCCGGAAATGGCCCGCTGCCGGTATGCTGTATTCGTTGCACCATCTCCGAGAGACTGCCATCAGAAAGGATATTAAAAAGTGACAGATTCCCTCCGGTATAATTCGAGGCCACGAGTTTTTTCCCGTCAGGAGAAAGGCTAACATGACATGGATTCGCTCCGTGCGTCAGCACATGATTAATTAAAGTAAGGTTGCCTTTCTTTTCTATGCCGAAGGCAGAAAGACCGCCACTTTGATTGGAATCCAAATTATCGAGTTCGCCAACAGCGTAAAGGAACTTCTTATTGGGTGAAATCGTCAAAAAAGAAGGGTTATTAATCACTACCGGGATTTCCAGATCAACCAGTTTTCCACTCTGATCGTTGAATTTATAAACAAAAATTCCGTTGGTCATACCCTGAGTATAAGTGCCAACATATAGAATATGTTTTTTTGCAACAGCAGGCATCCCTGAAAGCAGTATGCCCAAAAGAAACAATAAAAAGAACTTCATTTGAATGATATTTTGTGAAATTTATTTTGTAAAATTTATAACTAATTTCAAATTTCTTTGTTTAAAGATTACCGAATTCAAATTTATAAATTTATCGCTATGAAACGAAGAATCTATCTTTTGATTATCCTGATGGTTATCAGTTTTTCGTCTTTCTCCCAAACCTTAACCAAAACATGGACAACTTCTGAAGGTTTAAAAACTCCTGAATCGGTTTTATTTGATGCGAAATCCAACCAGATTTATGTAAGCAACATTAACGGACAACCGTCAGAAAAAGATGGCAATGGCTTTATTTCGCTGCTTGATGCTGATGGTAAAATAAATAAGGCACAATGGATTACCGGTCTGAATGCTCCTAAAGGACAGGCCATATTCAACGGGAAACTATACGTGGCAGACATTGATGAACTGGTGGTTATCAGCATTAAAGAAGCCAAAATCATCAAACGTTATAAAATTAAAAATGCAAAATTCCTGAATGATGTAACTGCCAGCGAAAACGGGACTATTTTTGTATCGGACATGCAGGACAATAAAATCTATGCTCTTGCTGATGGTCAACTATCGCTTTGGCTGGAAGACGAACTACTCGACAATCCGAATGGATTGTGGACTGAAAACGGACAACTTTATATCGGAACCGGGCAACTACTTAAGGCGGACCTCGAGACAAAAAAAGTCAGGGTTTTGCTGGAGCAATGTGGTGGTATTGATGGACTTGAAAAGCTTGAAGACGGTAATTTTATTTATTCAAACTGGCAAGGAAGGGTTTTTATCACCAATGGAGAAGAATCAATCCAGTTGCTGGATACAGTTGGCAAACAAAATACGGCTGACATTGATTTTGTACCTGGCAAAAACCTACTTCTGGTTCCTACTTTTTCAGGAAACAGCATTGACGCTTATACACTTAAACAATGAAAAAACCATTCATTGCAGCAAAAATGCCGGCTCAGGTCAAGCTTGAACCCGGACAATATTTCTGGTGTGCATGTGGAAAAAGCTCCAATCAGCCTTTCTGTGACGGATCACACCATGGATCAGAATTCGTTCCTTCGATGTTTAAAATCGCAGAAAAACAGGAGGTGTGGCTCTGCCAGTGCAAACACACCAAAAACCCACCGTTTTGCGACGGAACACACAAAACACTTTAGATTAAAAGATTTCCTTTTTCAGCAATTGATATTCGTGTTCAAAATTGGAGGAAAAAACACCTTGCCCGAGATTGGAATCAATTTGTTTCAGGGTCCAGAACTGGCCTTCTACAACTTCCTCAGAATGAAGATGTATTGATTTATAATCATGGCTTACAAATACGTAAACCAGTTCCGATTCAATTTCACTATCCCAGCGGTAAGTTTTTACCAGTCTTGCTGAAAATTTCTGAAGTCCTATTTCCTCCCAGGCTTCGCGTTTCAGAGCAGTTTCAAGCATCTCTCCCGCAGAGATATGTCCACCAACTGCAGTATCCCATTTCCCTGGCTGAACCAGTTTATTCAGTGGTCGTTTCTGCAAATAAACATGCTTTTGATTGTTCAAAACATGGAGATGAACAACCGGATGAAGAAGTTTTTCGCCCCGGTGACAAACAGACCGTGGAGCTTTCCCAATGATTCCACCCTTTTCATCCACTAATGGCAACCATTCTTCTTCCGAAATGACCTGCTTTCTGAGTTTGATCTTCTGTTTGAGGAATTCATACCCGAAAACAAAGGCGAATAAAATATAAAACAGTCCTCCGCTAATGAATGCCCAGGCTTCATTTGATAAATAAAAAGCGGCATAAAACACTAAAATGGTATGAGCCAGAAAAACAAAAAACATCAGTTGCATTGTTTTCCTGAACTGCAACATCTGCTGTTCATTCAACTCTACATCCTTCATGTAGCGTTGAGTCATCATACCGATGATATTTAGTTTTGAGAAGGAAGAAACAGCCAGCACCGCGCACAATATCAACTCAACAAGACCAGGTTTCAGCTTAAAGAAAATATCATTGTCGAGTATGATGGAGACAGAACCTAATGCCACAAGCAATCCGGTATCAAAAAGCACAAAACGATCGAAGCGTTTTTCCCTGATCCAAATCCAAACCATTTCTGATATTCCAATGATCAAGGCAGCAACCAAACCAGCACGTGTTCCCCATATTTCATCGATTGCAATAAATACAAACAACGGAATAAATCCGGGCAAAAGTTTTTTAAGTAATTCAGATTTACTCATATTCAGAACAATAGGCTTTAAATCATTTTTCCAGCAAATTAAAAGCGAATAAAGTCTCCAAAACAAACCCAACCTTCAACCAAATGGAAATTAAAAAAAATCCCACGAAAAGCCAGTAGGTTAACGCGGGAATTGAAAGAAATATTATGTGTGTTATTTTAGTAATCACCATAAGGATATGCCTGTTGGACTAAAACGGTTACAAGCAAAGTGGAATAGCGTGGAATGCCAATATATGAATTATCAACCCCTTTAAATGCCTGCGCTGAAGGAATAACCATGAATGCCCGGTCTTTAATATGCATTTTCTTTAATCCGATGTGTAATCCTGCAATTTGCTGAATATACTCCTGATTCACAGCAGTGGTACTTACATCAACATAAAAAGGCCTGTACTCGTAACTGTTACCCAATCCATCGTCCGTAGTAAAATAATAATCAACTGGAATATCACTTCCGTCAATCAGAGTGACTTTAAATTCCAACATCACTTTGAACCCGGACCTGATCAATGTAGTATCCGAACTACGTTCTTCGAGGCTGAAATAAATACCCGAAACATCTAATGAGTCTGTCAGGTTATTATCTTTCACATACTTATCGAGAGCAATAATCTCGTTGTCACGCAAGGTGTCCATCGAGCTTTTTTTGCATGAAGTATTAATTATTGAAAGCAAAACGGCCAATCCAAGAATATACAATATTTGTTTCATAAACTATTTTTTTTGCGAAAGTACGAATTATAATCAGCTTCTATTTAATATCAACTACTTCGATAGAAAAAATTAACGGAGTATATGGAGGAATTATATCTGAGCCATAAGCACCGTAAGCTTTTGCCGATGGCAGTAAAAATGCAGCTCTTTCACCTTTATTCATTACCTCAATACCTTCCTCCCAGCCTTTAATCATAGAAAGAGTCGCAGAATTAGGCGATTGGTGAATATAAGTATATGTACTGTCAGCGGAAAAATGGGGTATAACTGTATTCGTACTTGATGCATGATAAGCCGATGCATCAAAAACAGAACCGTCCATAAACATTCCGATATATTTTACAGTAACTGTATCTCCCACAGTCACTTTTGCACCGGATCCAACTCTGTCAACGATATAATAAAGACCTGTTGATGTCGTATCAATATCGTTATTCTTATCAACCATTGCTGTTAGCCAATCACTGATTAAACCGGCTTCTCTGGCTGGAGTATAATCGGCATATGGATCAGATTTTTTAGTACAGCCTGAAATAATTACCACTGCAAACATTACAAGGGCAGAAGTCTTTAAAAACGAATTCATCTTATTCATATCTTTTTATTTTTCAACTGATTGTTTAAGCCGATCTTCAAATTCGGGTAATATTTTTTCAAATTGAGCCAGAGTTTCATCTAAAGATGCATGAAGTTCTCCACCGGCTGCGTTGCGATGCCCACCTCCGTTAAAATATTTTTCAGACACCTCATTAACAGCAAATTCGCCTTTCGACCGAAAAGAAGCTTTGATGTATTTTTCCTTTTCAGTGAAAAGAACACTAAACACAACTCCATTAATTGAAAGAGGCATATTAACAAATCCCTCGTTATCCCCTGTCTTGAAATTGAAAGACTTCTGGTCTTCAAGCGTGATATACATGCAAGCTGCATGATACTCAGGATAAACCTTCATCCGGTTGCTCAGACAAAAACCCATGAGACGCATCCGGTCAACTGAATAATTATCGTATACTTTCGAATGGATTTCCAGCTGATCAACACCCATCCGGGTAAGTTTCGCAACTGTTTCAAACGTATTTGGATTGGAAACATTAAAATCGAACGATCCGGTATCGGTCATAATCCCAGTAAAAAATGAACTTGCAGCATTCCTGTCGATATAAGTTACAAATTCGGTGGACTGAAGTACCGAAAATATTAATTCGGCAGTCGAACTGTAGGTAGTATCCGAAATCACCAGATCAGTAAAACTTCCGGGATATGGATGATGATCAACCAAAATCTTCTTGCCTTCATAGTTTTCAACCAGCTCCTTCATGTCTCCAAGTCGTGAAAGTTGGTTAAAATCCATACAAATCAGCAAATCCGATTCAGCCAAAGCCCTTGCTGACTGTTTGGGATGATGACTGTGATTGATGACTTCATCGTGTCCGTCCATCCAGTGATAGAAAGAGGGATATTTGGTCGGACTAACAATTTTAACGTTTAGTCCGGCATTTCTTAAAACCCTCCATAAGCCCAGAACCGATCCCATAGCATCTCCGTCAGGATTTGTATGAGGCACCAAAACAATGGATTTTGAACTGTTTTTTATCAACTGTTCAAAACTTTTAATTAATTCTATATCAATTCTTTCCAAACCTGCGATTTTAAGATAAAGGACAAAGATAAAAATAAAGCTGATGGTAGAGAAAACCCATCTAATTTTCACTAACTTGTGTTCCCTTGTAAACCAAACAATAACCAAACTATATGTCAGGTAACCAAACATTTACAATCATTAAACCGATTGCGGTTAAAAACAACCGCACGGGTTCAATCCTGAAATTGATCAATGAGGCCGGATTCAGGATAAAATCGATGAAAATCACACATTTAACCCAGGAACAAGCCAAGGAATTTTACAGTGTTCATACCGGAAAATCTTTTTTTGAAGATTTAACATCTTTTATGAGTTCGGGTCCCATTGTTACTGCTATTCTTGAAAAAGAAAATGCAGTTGATGATTTCCGAAAACTAATCGGATCGACTGATCCGTTAAAGGCAAAAGAAGGAACCATCCGGAAGCTTTTTGCAGAATCGATGTCTCACAATGCGATTCATGGTTCTGATAGCGATGAAAATGCCCTAACAGAAAGCGATTTTTTCTTCTCGAAACTGGAAAGGTATTGAGATTATTTATAGAGACGCATGGTTGTGCGTCTCTATAAATTTATCTGAATATTATCGTCTTAATCATCTCTTCACCAACTATCTCGTTGAGACGAACACGAATATCTTCTTTCATCATCAATAGTTCATTCCGAACAATTGGAGAAGTCGTTTCGACAAATAAAGTACTGTTCTGTATGTAAAGATTGCTGGTATAGCGGGCTACCATTTTGCCCATGACCGACTCCCACGATTTGATCAGATCAAGTTCATTCAGTTTCCGCTCCAGATTATTTTCCCGAACATAGCTTTTAAGCACATTGCTTATACTTTGTGTATTGCTTTTTCTCATGGTTTTCTAATTAATTAAAGCACCATCGTTGATGGTGAAAATACAGGATTCAGTTTCCAGACCAGCAATAATCTGGTCAAGGTGCTCGCGGTTGGTATCGGTTATAAAAATCTGCCCAAAATGATCGTCGGCTACCAGCTTAACGATTTGTTCCACCCTATTCTTATCCAGCTTGTCGAAAATATCATCAAGAAGTAGAATCGGGGTCAAACCCGAAATTTCTTTCATGAAATCAAACTGAGCCAGTTTCAGCGCCACAAGATAAGTCTTTTTCTGACCCTGTGAGCCAAATTTCTTGATGGGATTATTGGCCAGTTCAAATTCGAAATCATCTTTATGAATACCGGTTGTGGTGTATTGAACCATCCGGTCTTTACCTAAGGATTGCTTTAACAACTGTTCAAAATTGTTTTCGGTCAGACCTGAATGAAGTTTTAATCCTACGGTTTCCTTTCCTCCTGAAATCAACTGATAGTAGTTTTGGAAAATTGGTTGAAGCTTTTCGATAAAAGTTAATCGGACGGCATGAATGGGTTCGCCGTATTTCACAAGTTGATCATCCCATACTTCAAGCGATTCTGATTGAAAAGTATTTCGTCCGGCAAACTGTTTCAAAAGGTTATTCCGTTGTTGCAGTGCCCGGTTATACCTGATCAGATTTTCAAGATAAACAGCATCATACTGCGAAATAACCGAATCGATAAACCGTCGGCGGTCTTCGCTTCCACCCGAAATCAGGTTAGTATCTGATGGTGTCACAACAATCAAAGGAATCAATCCAATGTGCTCTGACAATTTTTTATATTCTTTCTGATTTCGCTTAAATATTTTTTTCTGATTTCGTTTCAGGCCGCAATAAACGGTTTCTTCCGAATCGAGCCTGGAATATTTGCCCTGAATCATGAAAAAATCCTGATCAAACCGGATATTCTGAGCATCAACCGAATTCAGAAAACTTTTACAAAACGACAGGTAATAGATGGCATCCATCAGGTTGGTTTTGCCTGCCCCGTTGTTGCCAATGAAACAATTTAAGCTGTCAGAAAACTTAAATTCAGCATGTTCAAAGTTTTTAAAATTAACAATCGATAATTCGTGGATGTACATATTTGGACCCGTTTATTCAAACAAAACTACAAATTTCCGGATGGGAATCGGCATAAAAACATCGTCGTTCAGAATAATAACATCAATGTGTTGATTAATATTCATTTTTATATCCAAAACCTACCGTTTATTTTTGAAAAAAATATAATTTTGCCTTTCGATTTTCGAACTATACTTTACATGATGGCAAAAAACAAAAAAAACAAACAGGTTGATAACCTTACCGAAGTAGAAAGTGATTTAACTAACACCGAGCAATTTCTTGAATCAAATCAGAAACTGATTGGAATCATTGTTGGTTCAATTGTAGTTATAGCTGTTGGGTATCTTGGGTTAAACAAGTTTTATCTTGAACCACGTAGTACAGAAGCCCAGGAACAAATGTATGTGGCGCAAAACTATTTTGAGAAAGATTCATTTAACCTTGCTCTTAACGGAGATGGTAGCAACCTTGGTTTTCTGGATATTATTGACGACTTCGGATCAACTGATGCTGGTAATCTGTCGTATTACTATGCCGGAGTATCTTATTTAAACATGGGTCAGTTCGATAACGCGATTGACTATCTGAAAAAGTTTGACAGCGATGATATTCTTTTAGGTCCAATTTCGGTTGGAGCGCGTGGAGATGCTCAGCTTGAACTGGGAAAAACAGCTAAAGCACTTGACTTATACACCGAGGCATACAAAATGAACGACAATGAGCTGACAACTCCTGTTTATATGTTGAAAGCCGGCCAATTGCTTGAGGAATCAAACAAATATGCTGAAGCCGTAAAACTTTACGAAACTGTCAAGACAAAATTTCCTGAAACCAATGAAGGAAGAAGCATTGACAAATACATTGCCCGTGCAAAAGCTAAAATGGACAGCTAAAACAAGTGAAAAGTCAAATGCGATAAGGATTATTGATTTATTTCATTTCTGTTCGGTTTTGACTTTACACAACAAAATGATATTCTAAAAGTCCCCTCCAAGCAGGGGATTTTTTATTTTTGATCAATTTAAAATTCAAACAATGGCTACAAAAAATTTATCCGATTACGATTTGACTTCAGTACCATCTGCATCAGAAATGAAATTTGGAATTGTGGTTGCCGAATGGAATTACGAGATAACAGGAGCATTGGCTCAAGGTGCCGTTGAGACCCTAAAAAGACACGGTGCTCAGGATGAAAATATCTTTATAAAACATGTTCCCGGCACTTTTGAATTGACTCTGGGGGCCCAATACCTGGCAGAAATGGTAAATGTGGATGCGATAATCGTTTTGGGATGTGTTATTCAGGGTGAAACCCGTCATTTCGACTTTATCTGCGGTGGAATTACTCAAGGAATTACCAGCCTGAATATGAAATACAATAAGCCTTTCATCTTTGGAGTACTCACTACTGACAACCAGCAGCAGGCTCTCGATCGTGCCGGCGGAAGACTGGGAAACAAAGGTGACGAAGCAGCAGTCACAGCTATCAAAATGATTGCTTTGAAGAATGATCTGACCAAATAAAATTCACTTCAGAGCAGAATAAATTAAGAAGAGGCTATCTCAAAAATTGAGACAGCCTCTTTCTCTTCTAACCAAGAAAACTAAACGATTACTGACCCTGACCTCCCATTCCACCTTGTCTACTCTTTCTCATTTCTTCCCGTTTCTTCAAATTCTCATCAAATAGTTTAACTTGTTCAGGAGTAAGAACTACTTTAATTTCCTTGTTTTTTTCCGCCTGAACTTTTTGCATGGCATCACGCATTTTTGCCCGTTCTTCGTCACTGGCATCACGCATTTTTGACCAGTCACCTGACTGCTTTTCCATGTACTTCTTATTGATCGCGAGTACTTTTGCTTCCTGTTCCTTGTTTAATTTCAGTTGCTCAACCAATCGTTGAGTCTCTCGCTGGACTCTTTGCTCCGGAGTCATTTGCTGACGATCGGGCCGACCTTGTTCCACTGATTTTGATGGACGCTCACCACCACCACGTTCCTGAGCGAAAGTAATTCCTGTTGCTAACAGAAGAATGACCAAAAAAACACCCAATTTTTTCATGATTTATTTTTTTAAGTGATTAAATCGATTCCTGATTCATAGACTACTATGAGGATAAATGGTTTAACCTGAATATTTCTGTTTCGAAAAAAAAAAATGAAAAGAAAACCGGATTCGATGTCAATATGTCTATTTTTGAAGAATTTCAAATCAAAAAACAGTGAAAGCACTTCTTTTTGCCGCCGGACTGGGCACACGTCTGAAAGAACATACAATCAGCCGACCAAAGGCTTTGGTCAGTCTGGCCGGTAAACCGTTACTTCAACATGCCATTGAACATCTGAAACACTTTGGAATTTCGGACATTACAATCAATGTTTTTCATTTTGCAGAACAGGTCATTTCATTCCTTGAAGAAAATAATTTCTTCGGAATAAATATTCACGTTTCAGACGAACATGATCAACTTCTGGATACCGGTGGCGGATTGAAAAAAGCAGGCATTTTCCTGAAGGGCAACGAACCAATTCTGATTTATAACGTGGATGTGATTAGTAATCTGAATCTGAATATGTTGCTTAAATACCATCAGGAACAAAAAGCCTTGGCCACTTTGGTCGTCAGGTCGCGCGAAACGAGCCGGTACCTGATGTTCGATCAGAACCTGCTTCTCTCCGGATGGAAAAACTTTAGCAACGGAGAAACCCGCATCAGCCGGATGGAATCGTCCGCAGCGGCAAAGCCATTGGCTTTCAGCGGAATTCACATTATTCAGCCAGAATTACTTGAACTGATAAGCGAAGAAGGGAAATTTCCGATTATGGATTTGTATTTACGACTGGCGAAAGATCACGCCATCAAAGCCTTTGTCGATCAATCGGACTTGTGGATGGATCTGGGCAAACCCGAACAACTGGAAATAGCTGAGAAATTATTCCTGAATAATCAGAAATAGAAAAGCCGTTCCAAAACTGAAACGGCTTTTGCACATTCAATACAATATCATTATTTGGCCACTTCAGGTTTTAGTGCAACACCATAATAATTACTGAAGTCGAACCATTTCTTTACAGCTTCTTTTACATCATCAGTAGTGAATGAATTCACGATGCTTTCGTAGTCGGCAAAATGACTAAAATCGGCATCACTGTTAAAATAAGTATTACTCAGGATACTTAACCAGTAGTTATTTTCCCGAAGGTTTGTTTCTCGTTCGCGCAAAAGTTTTTCCTTCGCTTTCATCAGATCGTCTGATGAAGGACCTTTAGTCGCAAGGTCTTTGATCTGTCCAAAAACGGCTTCTTTCAGTTCATCCAGCTTAGCCGGATCGGCGCCGTAATAAATAGTCAGGTCATATTTCGGATCAGGATACCGATCAATCTGCGGATTTGCACCAATGTAATAAACACTGCTCTTATCTTCACGTATCACTTCAAGCAAGCGAGTGGTCAGAATTTTACCTACCGCATTTATCAGTAGAATGTTCCGGCGGTTATAATCGAAGTCTCCGTGAAATATCAGGTACTGCATACTTTTGGCTTCCTGTCCTTTGGAAACAATTTTTTCAACCACTCCGGAAGGTTCCTGAATTCCCAAATCTTTCCATTGTTCATTTTTATGGGTTGAAGGAATGGAAGCCAGATATTTAACAACCAGCTTTTTAAATGATTCCTTATCAATATTTCCAACGAAGAAAAACTTAAAATCGCTGGCATCACTAAATCGTTCATGGTTTATTTCAGTAATTCTTGACAAATCAGCTTCCTTCAGCATATCTACCGACATGGGTCGTTCACGCTTGCTGTAATTTGATGAAACCACCTGCAAAGTATCCTGAAATGCGGCTTCCGGTGAGACTTTTTTATTTTCCAGAATACCGGCAGTGCGTGTCATGAACGAATTAAAAGCAGACTGATCGGTACGCTGACCAACAAAATACATATAAATCAACTGCATCAGGCTTTCAGCATCTTTCACAGACGAACCGCCATTGAAACCCTCTTTCAGCTCACTGATGTAAGGACTTACCGAAACAGATTTACCTGACATCAGTTTATCCAGCGAAACGTTATCAAACTCACCTAAACCGCTCAATCCTAACATTGTCGGAGCCAAATCAGCCGATATATCATCTTTTTGTCCGTAGAGTGAATTCCCTCCGGGGCTGTATGCTGTAAACCGTATTTCATCATCCTTAAAATCGGTTGATTTCACAATCACTTTTGCACCATTCGATAGTGTCCATTCTTCGGCATCTACCGGATCTATTTTCCGGACAGAAATAATCGAACCTGCAATCGGTTCTACCGGAACCAACGGTTTATCCACCACAATATCTGCGTAAGGCTTAACCGGAATCTGTTCAACTTCAGCAAGGTATCTCCGTATATCTGCTTCAGTAGGAATAGTAACGCCGGCAACTTCAGGAGCAGTTAAAATAACCACGCGGTTTTCTTTGGTAATCCATTTTTTAGCCAGCGCATTTACTTCTTCCAGTTTAATTTCAGGAATAAATGCCTTGAAAAAGTTGTATTCGTTTTCTATTCCGGGGAAAGGTTCTTCCGTGATCAGAAAATTCCGTTTGTATTCTTCAGCATAATTAATTGATTTTTGTTTATCCCGCTCATTGTAAGCATTCTCAATCGATGTCATTGATGCGGTTTTCTGACGGTCAAGTTCACTTTGAGTAAATCCGAATTTCAGAACCCTTTCGTTTTCGAGAAGCACGGCTTTAATCCCTTCTTCAATCTTATCATTTTGGCAAACAGCTACGGAATTGTACACGCTTTCGGGGCCAAAAAGTTCGCTGTAACTCGAACTGGCATACATAAACGGTGGATTTTCCTTTTGCGTCAGTTCTGCCAGCCGGTCATTAATCATGGCATTGTACAAACTGTTAATAATTGTTTGCCGGTAATCGCCAAGAGTTTTAGACTTTTGGAGCGGGTGTTTGTAAAATACCTGAGCCAAAGCATACCGGGCTTCCTTGTCAGTAACGACCGACACTAAAGTTTCTTTGTGATCCGGAATATCGAAAATTGATTTTTCCCGGGGTTCCTGGGCTTTTGGAATCTCCGAGAACAATTCCTTCACCTGTTTCACCATAGCCTGCTGGTCGAAATCGCCAACAACTATTACCGCCTCCAAATCAGGCCGGTACCAATCTTTCCGGAATTTACGCAACAATTCAGGAGCAAAATGATCAACCACTTCCATTTTACCAATCGGGAGACGATCGGCATATTTGGAATTATGCAGGAAAACAGGAAGCCATTTTTGCATCATTCGCTCATCGGCACCACGTCCACCGCGCCATTCCTCGTGAATAACGCCTCTCTCCTTTTCAATTTCTTCATTCGAATCAGTAACCTGGCTGGCCCAATCGTATAATACCTGCAATCCTTTGTTCATGTATTGAATACTGTCGAGCGGAACTTTGATCATGTAAACGGTTTCGTCGAAGCTGGTATAGGCGTTAATTTCAGGACCAAATTCCATCCCGATCGATTCCAGATAATTAATCAGTTCGTGCTTTGGAAAGTTTTTTGTTCCGTTGAACGCCAGATGTTCGGCAAAGTGAGCCAGCCCAAGTTGATTATCATCTTCGTCGACCGATCCGGCTCTAACGACCAAAAACAAATCGGCCCTGTTTCCCGGAGTACTATTTGCCCGCACATAATAAGTCATACCATTGGATAATACTCCTTTGGAAACCTTTGGGTCGGTCGGAATCGGATCATTCAGGCTAAACTGTGGCTGGCCAAAACAAAGTGTAGCGACCAACATCCAAATCAATGTCACTGTTTTTCTCATGATGGTTCTATTTTGAAATTTTTAAAATTGTCAAATTGTTTCAGTACCAAATTTACAGATGCTTCTCAACAGCCCTGGCAAATGCGCTTTCCTCATTCGATTTAGCCAGCAAAAACCGTTCTTTCATTTCCGGAGGACTATTCTCAACAACGTATGAATAATTGGTAAATTCGAGCAAATCCAGATCGTTAAAATCATTCCCGATTCCCAAGGTGTACTCATGTTCAATTTGCAAAGAATCACAAACAAACTTCACCCCGTTCCCTTTCGAAACTGACTGATGAAAAATTTCCATCCAGATGTAACCGGTTTCGAGCGGCGAACTGGTTCGAACTACTTTAACCTCCTTAAACTGATGTTCAATTTCGCTTTTCAAAGCCAGGAAACGATCCAGGTTATCGGGGAAAACGACCAGAAACTGACAAGCCTCCGAGTCGATTTGATTGTTTAAAGGTAACAATTCGGAATGTGACCGATGAAAATCGAAATATCTTTCGAATTCGGAACAAGGCAGGCTTCCGCGATGATACCAGCATTGGTGATTCTCCGGAACAGGCTTAAAAAGATGAAAATTCAGATCACGACCGACCAGAAAATCAGATAATTGCAGGACTGTCTTCTTGTCCAAATTCTGGTGATAGATGAGTTTTTCGTGCTTCCAGTCGTAAACCCCGGCTCCGGAAGAAAAAACAATGTAATCGAAAGGAACATCAGGCGCGATAACCTCCATTGTTTTTTTCAGGTTGCGGCCAGTTGCCACTAACCGTAAAATCCCTTTTTCGCCCAGCGAATGAAGCGTATCCATATTTTCTTTCGAGATAGACTTGTCATTTTTTAAAAACGTCCCATCCAGATCAGTTGCGACAAGTTTCAGTGTGTGCTTATTATTCATTTGTCAAAAGCCAATAATTTCATTTATTTCAAAAATTTCAATGATGATGGAAACACTTAATCCAACAACTGATAACTGCTCAACTGAACCGGCGAGTTAAGCGACGACAACACCTTTTCGAGCAGAATCCCTTCCGAAGGCTGATAGTTGTAACCAAAAGTCGACCTTACCGCTATCGAAATAAACTGCACAGCCCGGTCGATGGCAATGGGCAAACTATCACCCTGAATCAGCGAGCCGGTAATGACACTTGCGAAGGCATCTCCGGTACCCGGATAACTTGCCGGCATGTAATCGCAAACTACCTTCCAGTATCGGTTATCGGTGCTGTTAAATGCCACCACCGATGTTTTCCCGCGCTTATCAGTAACCGGTGCGCTCGTAATAATTACAGTCTGTGGTCCAAAAGCAGATAACCGGTGCGCCCAATCTTTCAATCCTTCTTCCGAAATGGTTTCGTCATAAGGTTCGTCGAGCAACAAGGCGGCTTCCGTCAGGTTGGGTGTAATTACATTGGCATCACAAACCAGCTCTTTCATTTTTTCAACCATCTCATGTGAGAACGAATGATACAACTTCCCATCATCGCCCAATACCGGATCAACAACAATCAGTTGCTCGCTGTGGTGAAAGTCACGAATAAAAACACGAACAATATCAATTTGTTTTGCCGATCCCATATAACCTGAATAAATGGCGTCGAACCGAAGAGAGAGCCGTTTCCAGTGATCTATAATCGGGCTCATATCGTCGGTTAAATCACGGAAATGAAAATCAGGGAAAGCACTATGCGTTGATAAAACAGCAGTTGGCAGAGGGCAAACCTGTATGCCCATGGTCGATAAAACAGGAATAATCACCGTTAAAGATGAACGGCCAAAACCACTTAAATCGTGAATGGCAGCAACCCGTGGCACTAAATTCTTATACATGTTTCGAATATTTTTTCTGTTACGAATATACGGAAAAAGCCCAAGCGAAAGGTTCAGACAACGGTGAACAGGCGAAAGCCATGCGCTATTTCAAACCTAATCAGCCCGGAAAGATCCTGATTATAATCGAGGGTTCCTGATTTTTAACCTGATCTTCCTTTTATCCGCTGAATGGCGACACTCTCAGTTTGTCAAATAATCAGGTGCATTTATTTCAAAAAGGAGATTACTTTCGGATGTATCACTATTTCAGACTTGATTTTATATCTTTGCTGACCAAAAAATCAGAACTCTTAGCACATAAGAAGAGTATTTCAGTAATGAAATACATTTTGGCAATACATATCTACAAGATGTATAAACGTAGAGATTTATTTTATATTAACTCAATTGTTTTCGAATGAAGATAGCATTAATTGGTTACGGAAAGATGGGGAAAGAGATTGAAAAAATTGCTCTTGACCACGGACACGAAATAGTATTAAAAATCGACGTTACAAACCCGAAGGACCTTACCATCGCAAACCTTCAGAAAGCAGATGTTGCCATTGAATTTACAATGCCAGCTTCTGCTCCAGCTAATTACAAACTTTGTTTCGAGGCTGGAATTCCGGTAGTGAGCGGAACAACCGGCTGGCTCAAACAGCGACCGGAAGTAGATCAACTTTGCAAAACGATGAACGGAACGTTTTTCTACGCGTCCAACTTCAGTTTAGGTGTAAATATTTTCTTTGCATTAAATAAAAGACTAGCTGAACTGTTGGCCAATCGCAGCGAGTACAAGGTAGAGGTGACTGAAATTCATCACACCCATAAATTAGATGCACCAAGCGGAACAGCCATAACACTGGCCGAAGGTATTATGGAGAATATTCCGGAGAAAAAAACATGGGTTAACTCTTCAACTGACCAGAACGATGAATTGGGAATTGTTTCGTTACGTGAAGGCGAAGTTCCCGGAACACATACGATCAACTACGACTCAGAGGTTGATTACATCGAAATTACCCACTGTGCCAAAAGCCGAAAAGGATTTGCTTTAGGAGCAGTTTTGGCTGCCGAATTCAGCAACGGGAAAAAAGGAATTTTAACCATGAATGATTTGCTAAATATTAAATAATACAATAAAATGAAAGAAATACTTTCCAATAAATGGTTCAAATTTATTTTGGTTGGACTACTTTATTCCTTGTGGGTAATCTGGAGTGAAAGCTATCTCTGGTTCCTCCTGCTTCCTGTGATTTTTGACATGTATGTGTCGAAAAAAGTGCATTGGGCATTCTGGAAAAAGAAAAATACTCCGGATGGAAAACAAACCAAAACGGTTGAATGGATTGATGCCATTATTTTTGCAGTAATTGCAGCCACTTTTATCCGTATGTTTTTCATTGAAGCTTACACCATCCCAACATCTTCAATGGAAAAATCGATGCTTGTCGGCGATTATCTCTTTGTCAGCAAACTTTCATACGGGCCGAAACTACCCAATACTCCCCTTTCGTTCCCGTTTGTGCATCATACGATGCCTTTCTCCAAAACCCAGAAATCGTATGTCGAATGGATTAAACGGCCTTACAAACGTGCGGCAGGTTTTGGAAAAGTAAAAAACAACGACGTTGTGGTTTTCAATTTTCCTGAAGGTGATACCGTAGCCGTGAATGTTCAGAACCAAAGCTATTATTCGCTGGTTCGCAACTATGGCCGCGAACGTGTTTGGAAGGAAAAGGAAACATTTGGCGAAATCATTTCGCGTCCGGTTGATAAACGCGAAAATTACATCAAACGCTGTGTGGGTATTGCAGGCGATGTAATCCAAATAAAAGAAGGACAACTTTACGTTAACGATAAAGAACAGAAACATTTTCCCGGTGTGCAGTACGACAACATCGTAACCACCGACGGAACCGGAATCAACAAACGTACGCTTGACGAATTGCACATTGCCGAAGATGATCGTCATGTTTATTCAAGCACACAGTATCTGTTTCCCCTGACACAAAATGATGAAGAGAAACTGAAAGCGATGAAAAATGTAAAATCAGTTCAGCGAACATTGTTGACTCCCGGAAACTGGGACAAAAACATCTTCCCGTTCAGTGCTAAATACCAGTGGAATGTTGACAATTTTGGCCCGCTGGAAATTCCGAAGAAAGGACAAACGGTAAAACTTACGATGGATAATCTTCCTGTGTACGAACGCATTATCGATCTTTACGAAGAAAATGATTTGAAAGTGAAAGACAGCACCATTTACATCAATGGTTCGGTTGCCGACAGCTATACCTTCAAAATGGATTATTACTGGATGATGGGCGATAACCGTCATAACTCGGCCGATTCGCGCTACTGGGGTTTTGTTCCGGAAGACCACATTGTAGGTAAAGCGGTATTCATCTGGCTTTCACTCGATAAAGATCAACCATTCTACAACAAAATTCGCTGGAAACGTTTGTTCTCATTCGTTCATTAGAACACAGAAAAAGATAGACAATTCTAAGCTTTTCGAACAAGAAATAGAAAAACAAAAAAGGATAGCAGTACTTGTTATCCTTTTTTGTTTTTAGGATCATTTAAAAAACTATTTGCTCATTTACAGGCTTTTGGTTACTTTTGAAGTAAATATAAATCTTATGTCCTGGAAAACAATTGCATTTTTGATTCTGCTGGTTCTGCTTTCTATTTTTACTTTTCAAAATTACATTTTGATCAACATTAAATTTCTCCATTGGGAAATCATTGATGTTCCGCTTGTTGTGGTTCTACTTTCCGGACTTGTTTTTGGTTTTATGCTGGCTTCGATCATGCAACTTCCAAGAATTATGAAACTTAAAAGAGAATTAAAACGAGTTGTCCGCGAACTTGAGGATAGCGAAAAAATTGTTGCAGATAATGATGAAGATGTAAACTCTGAAGGTATAAGTATGGGTAGCGATTACCAGGGAGGATTTTTTAACGATAAATAATGACACAACATACCGGAATTCTGCTGAGTACAGCCTATTTTGCGCCCATCAGTTATTTTTCAAAACTGGCCGCTTATCCTGAAATTTACATCGAACAGCACGAAAACTTCATCAAACAAACGTATCGTAACCGAACTGTCATTCTGGGTGCCAACGGACCCATTCCGCTGATTGTACCTGTAGAGAAAGGCCGTGAACGAAAAATAAAGATCAAAGACCTGCGAATCGCATACGACGAAGATTGGCAAAGAAACCATTGGAGAACCATCTTTTCAGCTTACAACTCCTCTCCTTTTTTCGAGTATTATGCCGACGATCTGGAACACTTTTTCAGAAAGAAGCATAAATTTCTGTTCGATTTCAATCAACAGATTACTGAATCACTTCTCGAAATACTGGAAATGCCCACTAACCTAATACTTACTGAAGGCTTTGAACAAATTCCTGAAAATTGCTTGAATTTCAGAGAAAAAATCAGTCCGAAAGCTCAACGGAACATTGATGATCCGCATTTTGAGGCGCAATACTACACCCAGGTTTTCTCTGAAAAATTCGGATTCGTTCCCGACTTAAGTATTCTGGATTTACTTTTTAATGAAGGTCCCTCGACACATTCGGTTTTGCTGAATGGTGTACAGAAAGCTTAAAATTGAGATTCTCCAAAAACTATATTTATTCTGAACTCCTGACTAGCTGCTGACAGGTGAATTCGAAATTAATTCACTGAATTTCAGCACTCAAAACACCTGCGGGCTTGCGGCAATAAACATGTATTTCAACTTATACAACAATCTGGTTATTCACTGCCCATCGTAAAATCAATCACAGCACCCTTCATCAGTTGATGATGACTGAACCAGCTATTGGTATACGATTCCCCGTTCCATTTAACCGACTGAACATATGGCTTTGCTAAACTATTTTCAGGTGCATTCAGTATTATTTTTTGTCCATTTTCAAGATTGATAATTATTTTTTTGAACAGCGGTATCCCCATCACATATTGGTCGGTAGCCGGACAGACCGGATAAAAACCCATCATGCTGCTCACCAGCCATGCCGACATTTGTCCGGCATCTTCATTTCCGCTTAGTCCACCCGGACCTGCTCCGTATTCTTCGGTCACAATTTTCCGAACCCATTCCTGCGTCTTTTTAGGATCACCGGCCACGGCAAATAAGTAGGCAGCCTGCTGATCGGTTTCATTGCCATGCCAGTAATAACCACCGTCAAAAAAAGTATTGAGGTGTTTCAGAAAAGCATCTTTTCCACCCATTACTTTCATAAGTCCGGGAATGTCCTGAGGCACATACCAGGTGTATTGCGAAGGTGTTCCTTCGGTAATAAAACTCGCCTTTGCAAATGGATCAAAAGACTCGATCCAGCGACCATCAGCATATCGGCCACGAACAAAGTTGGTATTGGTATCAAACACATTCCGGTAGTTTTGAGAACGTTTCATCAACATGGAATAGTCTACAGTTTTACCCAAACTTTTAGCAAACTGGGCCAACGCAAAATCGTCGAAAGCATATTCGAGAGTTCTCGAAACCTGCTCACGTTTATGAAAAGCTTGCCAAACGCTGTCTTCAAGCGGAATGTAGCCATATTTAATGTAACTTTTCAATGCTCGTCGTCCTTTTCCGTCAAGATATTCTGCTTGTGTTGGATTTTCAAAGGCATTTTTACGCATGTACATGTATGCCTTTTCAGTGTCGAATCCAGTGATTCCTTTAGCGAATGCATCCGAAATCATTGTGCTCACATGATCGCCAATCATAGCCGCGGTATAATTTCCCCATGCCGGAAAGATGGGCATCCAGTCTCCCTGTTCAGCTTTTGCAACCAGCGATTTAACCATATCGAGACTCCGTTTGGGTTCCAGAATGGTCAACAAGGGATGCAGGCAGCGATAGGTATCCCACATCGAAAAATCATCATAGTAGGTAAAATCAACAGCTTTATGAATGCTTGTATCCTGGGCAAATCCCTGATAACTACCATCAACATCACTTGCAACGCGCGGTAATTGAAAGCAATGATAAAGCGCAGTGTAGAATTTAATTTTATCATCTTTCGAATCACCTTCCACTTCTACTTTGCCCAATGTTCGGTTCCACTCGTCTTCCGCCAATTTCCGCAATTGCTCAAAATTCCATCCGCTTATTTCCTGATCGAGATTTTTTCGGGCTGCATCGATGCTGGTAAACGATGTTCCAATCTGTGTCTGCACTGTTTTTTCCTTCCCGAAACTAAGCACAATCTGCTGTGAATTTGTGGTTTGAGGTAGAATTTCGAAAGTTTGATCGAATCGGATCACAAAAAAACCGCTAAATCCGGCAGATTTTCCTTGCCCCTGATAAATGCGATGGGCCGGATTGTAACCAACCAGCTCATTTAGTTCACGGTCGATCCAGATTTTGCCGACTTTCTCGTCGCTGTTTGCCCGTATTTGCAAGTAATTCTTTCCTTCTCCGGAAAATAAAAAACGCATCATTCCGGAGCGAACGCTTCCTGTTAGTTCAGCCTGAATGTCAAAACTTTCAAGCATCACCCTGTAATAGGCAGGTGTCGCAGTTTCGTTTTGGTGACTGAACCGGGAAACCGGGGAACTCTTCAATGTATCGATCTGGTTGGTTGTAAAAGGCATGATGGTCACACTACCATAATCCTGGGTACAGCTTCCGCTCATCCAGTGGCTTCCACGGAAACCAGTGATGAATTGATCGTTGTAGTAATACGGTGAAATGCACTTATCTTCAGTGGTTCGTGTTTCCGGTGTCCATTGCGTCATTCCAAAAGGACGTCCAACTCCGGGGAAAGTCTGGCCTTTTAACTCCGATCCAGCTTCACTGTGTTTGCGTGCACTTTCGGTTGTTGCGGGGGCAGTTCCAATCAGCGGATCGACAAATTGAATGGGTGACTGTGCGAGAGCCGCAAATGGGACGATAAAGAACAGTATGAGATATCTCACCTTAAAATATTTAGTTTGGTCAATTGAATTTCTATACTTTATCAGGTATGGATCTTCATCGTAAGTTTCCTGTCCGAATAGCGTATCAACTAAAAAACGAAGAATTGATTTGGAAATTTTCATTCTGTCAGGGATTTTAGTGAACTATTTTGATCAGTTTTTGATCGACAAATAGTGACGTAATTGTCACATCCTTCAGAATAATTTGCGGATCAGTATCATCTTCGGATATTTTAAATTTGCTCAAAATTAACCCATTTACATCATCAAACACAAATGCGGGTCGGTAATCTTTGGCTTCTGCTTTTACCGAAAAATTTTTCATCCTTAATCCAGAAACATGTCGAACGTAAAATGCCCATGCCGGTAATTCGCCAAACATCGAAAATTCCGGATATTCAGCATCCTGTTCGGGCACATCTTTCAGTCGGGTCAACGGTATAATGGCCAATCCATCGTTTCCGCGTCCTGGATAAATGATTTCGATGTTTTCGAGCGATACATTTTCAACCAGATGTCCTTCGATTCCGGTGATGGAGCAAGGAAATGGATTGTGAAAAAAGGGCAGATCGGGACCCCGTAAATCATAGTTTTTATCAGGCCGATCGAATGGAATTTCAATTTTCACGTTTTTGATGCTCACATTGCGAAGCACACCGTAACGTTCGTCTTTATTGCGATGACCTAAACGGATGAAAATTCCGCTTCCGGTATTGGTGGCAGTAATATTGTTAACTTCAATATTCTCCAATACGCCACCATCAACCGTTTCCAAGGCGATTGCTGAACGAAAAGTATCGTAAACCTTAATATTTTCAATTTTAACATTTTTGAACCCACCGTATGACGATGTTCCGAATTTTACGGCATTGGCGCTCGAACGCACGGTACAATTGGCAATATAAATACTGTCATTCCAATCATCTTTGTCTTCCGACTTCAGGCAAATTCCATCGTCACCCGAATTCACAAAACAGTTGGTTATGCGTACATTTTTACAGTCCGAAATATCAATTCCATCGTTATTCCAGTAAGCATCACTTTCCACCCGGATACTATCGATGATAAGATTTCGACACTTGTCGTAGGTTTGCACCCAGCACGACGAATTTTTAACAGTAACTCCAGTAATTCGGACATCATTACAACCGACCATTTCGATGATTTGCGGGCGCATTGCCTCATTGGGGCGCTTCCGTCGGAGGTTGTAATATTTGGCATCCAACTGGCCGATGTAATACAAGCTATCGACATTCAATGCCAGCCGCCGGCCTTGTCCGTCAATCGTTCCTTGTCCTGAAATACTAATATTGGTTTGACCATCAGCCAGCACCATTGATCTCCAGCGGTTCAGACTTTTATACTGATATGGATCAGTACTTCCCAACAAAACGGCATTCTCCTGAAGGTGCAATTCAACACCTGATTTCAGAACAATGCTACCAGAGAGAAATCGTCCTTCAGGAATAATTAAGCGGCCACCGCCAATTGCCACCAATGAATCAATACCAGCCTGAATAGCCTCTGTATTGATGGTTTTGCCATCGGCTTTTGCACCAAAATTCAGGATATTGAGTTGTTTATTTTGTCCCAAAATCAATGAAGGCAGACATATTAATGAAATCAAAAAGAATTTGTCAATCAGTTTTATACTCATAGAAATAGTTTTAATCGATATATTTTAGTATTTCAGGATCAATGTCATTGAGATCACCTTTACTGTTTCGCAAGATAAACTGTTTGTCGTTGTCATCCTCGTAAATATTCAACTTTTTCAATTTCAGATCATTCACATCATCAAAAATAAAAGCGGGTCTGTAATCTTTTTTCAAAGTTTTAACGGTGATGTTTTTCATAATCAAACCTTCAACATGCCGGGCAAAAAATCCCCAGGCAGGCAGCTCGCCAAACATTGAAAATTCAGGGTACCCGCTAATTAGTTCCGGAATTTTCGAAAGTGAATCGAACGGCATACAGGCAACCTGAGTATTGCCTCCACCTTCATAGATTAATTCAATGTCTTCGATAGTTACATTTTCAACCGGATGCCCCGGGATTCCGGTTACTGATGAAGGAAATACATTGTGGGGACCTGAAACCAGCGGACCTTCTTCTTCATAACCTTTATCAGGTTTGGTTGTCGGAATTTCAACGCGCATGTGGGCGATATGCACATTCCGAAGCTGGCTGTAAACCGAATCGGTATTACGGTGACCAAGCCGTATACAAATGGCATTTCCCGTATTTTTTGCTGAAATATTCCGCACATCAATATCTTCCAGAATTCCACCATCAACCGACTCGATGGCAATGGCCGAACGGTAAGTATCGTGTACCTGAATATCCCGAATGGTAATGTTTTTAAATCCGCCATGCGAGGCTGTACCCAATTTTATAGCGCTGGCACTGGAACGAACTGAACAATTGGCGACATAAATGTTTTCACAGCCTTCGTTACGAAGTGACGATTTCAGACAAATACCATCGTCGGCACAGTCGATGTCGCAATTGGTAATGCGGACATTTTTACTGTCGGTAATATCAATTCCATCGTTATTCAGGAAAGTTGTACTCCGCACTTTAATGCTGTCGATGGTTACGTTGGTGCAACTACGGTAATCCTGAACCCACATCAAGCCGTTTTTAATGGTAATGCCTTTAACCTGAATCGAATCGCAATTTTGGAACAAAATAATCTTAGGCCGGTTCCGTTCTTCCGGTCGCATCTGATGCCATGGATTGTAAACTTGCCATTCGGTATCTTTCAGCGTTCCGGCATTCAGCATCACATAAATATCTTTAATCAGCTCTTTGCCATTTCCATCAATCGTGCCTTTCCCTGTTATGGAAAAATTGTGTTCACCTTTTGCAACAATCAACGGTGAAGCGTCTTTTGGGCCGTAATCAATTCGTTTGGCGCTCCCCAGCCAAATGGCATTTTCAGCCAGATGGATTTCCACGTTCGATTTTATGTGAATGACACCAGTAAGGAAAGTACCTGAAGGAACAATCACTTTCCCGTTGTCACTTGCCGAAGCTTCGTCAATCGCCTTCTGAATAATTAATGTATTGTCGGTTTTGCCGTCGCCTTTGGCTCCCAAATCGGCGATGTTTATTTGTTTTTGCTGACCAAAACCAAACACAGGAAAGAGAATTAGTAGAAAAAGAAATTTGCTATATATTTTATTAAGATTCATTCGTGTAAATTTTAAGAGGTTAATAGACTGCTCAAATTCATTTCAACTGTTCCGTTTAGGAACAAAATGTGGGTAGAATGAATCCTGACGAACATCTATTTTGTCCCGTATGGGACAAAACTCGCCAAGTGTTTATGCATTTCTACCCATCTGTTTTCCCTATGGGAAATTCTAAACTATATCTTGATGTAAATTTTCTTTTTATCGAGCCACCAGCCCAACGACCAGCACAACAGTGTAAATGCAGTTGCAGTAGCCAATGCTCCAAACGCCCCGGGGAAAATGGTCTGAAAAATACGTTCGCTGACCCACTGAAAAACATCCATTCCCTGACCTGCCGGAATGAGACGAAGAACAATGTAAAAAAGTTCTGAAAAGAGATATATAAACAGTGGATTCTTCCCGAAAACATCAAGGAATTTCACTCCAAACTTCACCTTTTGCAGCTCGATGAAATAAATTAAAATGGCCATGATTGACAGATCAAGTCCAACAGTTAATAATACAAAAGGACTTGTCCAAAGTTTTTTGGAGATCGGAAAAATCAAATTCCACCATTCAGCCAGAGCAAACAGCAGAAAGCCAGCTATCAGCAGTTTAGCAATTCCTTCAAATGATTTTCCTTTTTTCCGGATAAAAACCCCGGCAAGATATCCACCTATCACATTCACTATTGCCGGCAAAGTGCTTAAAATACCTTCAGGATCAAATGGAATACTGTCCTTCTTGTAAATATGCCCGATTCCCAACACCGACAAATCGAAGCGGCTGGCTGCATTAGTAGCCATTTCCAGCTCGCCTCCCGGCTGCCCAAACAGGTAAAGAATTCCCCAATATCCAAGTAATAATCCTCCGGAAATAATCAGGGCTACTTTTTCGGAAAAATAATAGAAGATTACAGAAGCGAAAAAATAGCAGAGTGCAATACGTTGCAGAACTCCCATAATCCGGGTTTCTGTAAACGGTTTAAGAATCCAACTCCCATCGGCTCCAAGTTTAAAGAAAGGAAACCAATACATCAGATAACCCAGCAAAAAGATTATGACTGTTCGTTTGATGATTTTTTTCCAGACCTCACCAACCGGAGTCTGTTTTAGCCTGGCCATTGAAAAACTCATAGCACTTCCCATTGCAAACAAAAACGAAGGAAAAACCAGGTCGGCCAACGTGAATCCAAACCATTTGGCATGAACCAGATAAGGATATAAATCGGCTCCAGTTCCGGGAGTATTGACAACAATCATCAATGCAATGGTCAATCCCCGGAACACATCAAGAGACAAGAAGCGTTCAGGCTTCGGCTTAAAAGTATTTTCCATATCAGTAATCGTATTTTATTTGTGACATAAGCAGAGTTGCCGGCTCAATCCGGACACGGTATTTTTGATGTAACTCTTGTGCAACAGACGTTGAGCTTCCCTGAGGATCAACCGGAAAATCTTTCCGTTCAGTAACCCACTGCCATTCCCATTGTTTCATGCTATCATCAAAAGCTGTTTGATCGAAATTGCCCCAATGACTTTTAACATCACCGATAAACTGTTCCCAGCGTGGTTTGTAAAAATCGCTCATCAGTCCGCTCCACTGGCGGTTGCTGTATTCGTGAAGCCGGTTATTGGCATCGCCCCAAAGGGTAATCAGGTCGCGGGCATTTTGTTCGTACAGTGCTTTTTCGCTTTCGGTTTGTCCACAATTACGGGCATCTGCCAGCCATGGTCCAAGCATGAAATCTTTCCGGGTGGCCAGCAACCGATCCAAATCATCAATCAATTCAAGGAATTCAGCGCTGTATTTATTGAATGTCGCCTTGTCGTTATTTTTATACGCTTTGGCCATTTCCTGCTGCACCGGTAAAGCAAAATTGGCTAGCACCTGCCGGGTAACATCAACCAGATCATACTGAAATCCATCAGAATTACCACATTCAGGAATCGCTTTAATGAATAAATCCCAGGCTGGAAGCAGATCTTCAGGAGCATAATTGAGTTTTGTACGTGCCCAGCGGCGGAAACCTTCAAAAGTTGGCCGTGAAACAATGATTGACTCAGCTCCGTCACGAATGGTTTGTCCGTTGTAAACCGTTTTCACCAGAATGCTCCAGGATTGTGTCAGGTCTTCAGTAGCCTTTCCATATCGGTTCCTGATGTATTTTTGAAGCCACTCATTCAAATCAACGGGCGTGTCTCGCCAGGTATTGTCAGTCATTAATTCGTAAAGCACCGGATTTTGTTCAATGGCTTCCATGGTCAGACCAATTCCCTTTAGTTGTCCTGAAGTTGAATCATTCAGTGCAGCTGCAGGTTGTGAGGCAACCGTTTCAATCCGGCCAAACATACTGATGTTTCCTCCGAAATTATGCAGCATATTCCAGATCCATTGTTTTCCGTAAAAAGCTTCAGTTCGTTTCCAAACGGGTTCTATTTCGGCAGCCAAATCTAGGATAATCATGCGGTCGTTCGGAACTGCTTCGAGTAAACCTTTTATTTGTGGAGCTTTCCAGAAGTCGCGGTGACTATAAAAAAGCCATCCCTGCATCACCCAAATGGCATCCGGATCGGCAGCTTTCATTCCCTCAAAAACATTGCGGCTTAAATCTGATAAATATTTGGGATCGTCAGAAGGCGGAGTATTCTCATTAAAAGTGTCGGCCGAATATAAATGATCGGTTCCATAGACTTTCGACTGCATTTCGAGAAACTTCTTTCCAATTTCAGCAAACAGCGGATCGTTGGCATCCAGAATAAAGGTATCGCCAAAATCATTTCCCCAGTTGGTTTGCTTCAGTTTGACTTCAGGAAAAAACTTTTTAAAAGTTGCCGGAACATGCCCGGTAAAAGCTGGCAAAACTGGCTCCATGCCTAATTCACGTTCTCTTTTCAGAATCTTAATTTGCAGATCACGATGCGATTCTTTCCAGCTTTGTGGTAGAGGACCGCCCCAGCCGTCGAGGTTTCCCATCCAAAACCAGGAGAAATAAGCCGGGCCACTGAAAAATGAATTCAGATCGGCATCGGTAAAACCGTACGATTTATAAACTTCGTCCCAGATGTATTCCTCGCCGGTAATTGCAAGCGGCATATTGATTCCGTGCAGTGCCATCCAGTCAATTTCCTTTTCCCAGCGATTCCAGTTCCACCAGCTCATGCTGTAATTGAACGTGCAATAATTCAGGTAATAGCGGTATTTGTACGGACTGGTTTTATGCACGCGTTGCGGTATTTTCGGCAATTCGTCCGGAAGATTGAGATTGGTACCATTCCAGGTGATCTGACAATGCGCGTATTCGGTCAGGTAATAATACAAAGCTGAAGTAACTGAACCACCATTATTTCCCCGAAGAACAATCTGATCGTCCTTCGATTCGATTTCAAACCAATCGAGACTGTCGGAAGGAGCCAGCTCGACAATAAATTGTGACGCATGTTTCGGAAGTACACGTTCGATTAAAGCCTTTTCAGGACTCATTTTCTGCTCATTCTGAATAGGTGGTTTGCATCCGGTCAGAATCAGAATGAAAGATCCGAGCATCAGTAAGTTTTTTAAAATGTCTTTCATAGTTCAACTATTCACGATGCAGAATTTAGTTTTGCATGATATTTTCGGATTTCGATGGAGGCAGAATTTCTATTCCCCATTTTGACGGCAGAGCATCCATTTCAAGCAGAAGGATGCCTCCTTTTTCAATATCCTGATGTTCGATCCAGGCTTTTGCGAATGGTTTTCCATTCAGAGTTGCCGATCGGATATATTGGTTCTTTTCCGACAGGTTTTTAGCTTCAATCATAAAATCTTTTCCATTTTCCTGATGAATAACTGTTTGTTTGAAATACGGAGTATTAATCAGGTAATACGATTGTCCTGCATTTGGGTATAAACCCATCATATGAAAAGCCAGCCACGACGACATGGCTCCGGAATCATCATTCCCCGGAATGCCGTTACGGCTGCTGTTGTAATTTTTATCGATGATCTGATGAATTCGATCGCTGCTCAGATCTGGCCGTCCAATCCAATGATACAGGTTTGGACTGAGAAAAGAAGGTTCGTTCCCAACATTGTAATAATTACGATCGAAAAAGGTATTCAGACGTTTCAGGAAGGCTTCTTTTCCTCCTGATTTTTGGACGAGAATGGCTACATCGTGAGGAATTGAAAGTGAATATTCCCAGGAGCTGGCCTCGTAAAAGAAACCGCACCACCAACACACACAAACAGGCCAATCCTGTGCAAGCGGTGTGTACCGAATGTAGTTGATTCGACCATTGCTTTCGTTGCACTGAATGCTGTCGATCCAGTTTCCATTGGCATCTTTTGGCATGATGAACCCTCGCGAACCGTTATCTTCCACGTCTCTCCACAAATTCTGCCAGTTGTCCGATTGTTTGATGAAGCGTCCGTATTCGCCATTCCGTTTAATTCCCTGAGCTACAGTTGCCAGACAATAGTCGTCATAGGCATATTCGAGCGTCCTGTTTCCGGCGCGCACAAAATTGTTTGACACATAGCCAAGCCGATTGTAATCGGTCAATCCGCCACGTCCTTCTTTTTCTTCGTTTCCTCCCGGAGGAAGGGTAGCATCTTTCAACATGGCTTCCAACGCAAGCGTGTAATTGATGCCCTTCAAGCCTTTAACGAAAGCATCGGCAATAACTACTTCAGCATTTGAACCACCCTGTGTGCGTCCATTGCAATTGCCACTTCGGGCATCGGGAAGGTAACCATCGCGTTTGTAAATCTGAAGCATGGCATTGACAATGTCAACTTCGCGTGATGGAGTGATCAGTGTAATCAGTGGAATCGAAGAGCGGTAGGTATCCCAGATCGCATAAAAATCATCGTAGTAAGGCGAGTTGTTTTCCCACAACGGATTTTCTCCGGTTCGGTTGACTGGCATCAGCATGGTATGGTAAAGTGCAGTGTAAAACATGGTTTTCTGCTCACACGATGCATCTTTATCGACTTCAACTTTTTTCAGGATGTTTTCCCACTTATCCTGAGTTTCGGCCAAAGTCGTTTCAAAATCCCAATGCGAAATTTCAGAACTAATATTTTCATGAGCCTTCAGGCTGCTGATAAATGAAATTCCAATTTTCATATTAACGGCATTCTTTTCAGGAATATCGAAGAATAGCATGGTGCCGGTTTTTTCTCCGGAATCAACCTGTAGCTTCTGTTTCGGAAAGAGTTCATTACTTTTCCAAGTTGAAAAATCAGAAAAAGGCGCATCGAAAACAGCTGAAAAATAAACCGTGTAGGCGCTTCCATTGTTCCATCCACCACGGATCCGGGTATATCCGCGAACTTCGGTATCCGAAATGATTTCGATTTCAGAACTAACAAACTGTTGCGCTTCGCGCCCGTCAGGAATAGAAGTTTCACCGAGAAACTTGCCTAAATCAATTTTGATGGCCTTTTTATTTTCAGGATCGAATGTAAAACGGTAAAATGCCACTTTTGATGAAGTCGTAATTTCAGTTTTGATGTTCCACTTCCGGAGTAAAACACTGTAATAACCCAGTTCTGCTTTCTCATCATTCCGAAGTGATTCCTGATTTATGGATTCAAAATTTCCGGAGAAAGGCATTACTGAAACGTTTCCGTATTTGGGGCCTCCTCCGGTTCCGCTCACATGAACCTGGCTGAAGCCAAAAATTGGTTTGGACTGATCGGGTGAATAGCCGCTGTTGGAGCCCACCGAATTATCGGGGCCGGGTTTGACCATTCCGTAGGGGCACGAAGGACCAATAAACACATTTCCATCGCCTTCGGAACCAATCATCGGATCGACAAACTGACGGTACTGAGCCTGAAGCAAATTTGGCAATAAAAGAAACAGAAAGATAATTTGAAGATTCTTTTTCAATAAAGACATTGTGTTAATCAGTTTAAAATGATAAAGAAAGGAGAAAAAGATAAAACCTTCCTCTCCTTTCTTTATCATTTGACAGTTAGTTTTTATAAACTGTCAGGAATATTCTTTTTCAATATTAATATCCGGGATTCTGTGTAAGCTCCGGATTCAGCACAATAGCACCTGTAGGAATCGGGAAAATACGACGATATGTATCTGAATTTGTTTTAAATCCCCAACTATCTTCGTATTTACCGAAACGGATCATATCGTTCCGATGCCAGCTTTCATAAACGAATTCACGGCTTCTTTCCTTATAAATATCTTCGAGCGTAACACTAGTCCATGCCGGTGATGTTGATCGATTCTCACGAATCATATTCACCAAAATTAAAGCAGTTTGGCCGGAAGTAGCAGTACCTCCTCTAAGGACTGCTTCAGCTTTCATTAAAATAATGTCAGAAAAACGAAGGAATGGAAGATCATTATTTTGGTTACGGTTTGTTGAACTAGCATCAGGATGAAATTTAATGTTGCGATATCCTATATTCCAGGCAATTTCATCGTTTCCACAATCAAATAAATCCGGATTTTGACGCAAAATAATATCCGGAGTCAGATTAACCTGATAAGTATAAGCGTCAGCACCATCAGCGCCAGTATAGAATTGATCGTATCCTTTTTTAGTAGTAGTCACAGTTATCGGAGTAACACCATCATTCATAAACTGAAGACCGGTAAGCCACTGATCGTTCCGGATATCGCCGGCATCGTTAAAATAGGAATAAAACTCGGGAAGGGTACTCATTGGTGCACTAGGCTTAAATGGGATTCCAAATTTAGCCTGTTCTGAACGTGGCACATCATAACGGGCAAAATACATATTACTATTCGTTGATGGTGCCGCAACCGCAGAAGGATCATAAGGAATAGCAAAAATAAATTCTTTCATTTGCGGGCCATTATCCGGATAGAACATTTGCAAATAACTACTGCGTGACTCGATTGCATATTTGCCGGAACCTATAACCTGATCGCATGCTGCAATACAATCGTCATAGCGTTTGGTTCCCGTGTAATATTCGGCATTTAGATACATTTTAGCGAGCAATGCATAAGCTGTATATTTATTTGGCCTTCCGTATGTTGCAATACCAGTTTGATCGCTCAGACCGTTAATTGATTTCTTGACTTCACTTTCGATGAAATTAAATACTTCAGCTCTTGGAGTATTCGTTCTAGGAGTAAAATCCCCATACAAAGTATCCAAAGGAACATTACCATAAAGATCCATTAGCATAAAATACGAAATTGCCCTAACCATGCGAAGTTCAGCCAAAGTGGTCATTTTGTTTGAACCTTCAGGCATGTTGGCATTTAAAATATAAGATGCCTGATTAGTTACTCCAATTGTACGTTCCAGCCAACTCCATGCTGAGTTTGTCCAACCATGATCTTTATCCCAATTATGATAATGTAATTTACTGTAATTTTGGTTGTCGTACCAGTTACCACCTCTTGCAGGAAGAATACCTTCATCGGTACTCAGTGTAGTTATGAAATGGTAATCCAAGGCATAGTTTCCTCTTAAGGTTGCATAAGCAGCACCAGCAGTTTGGGTATATTGCTCGTCATTTTGAGGAAAAACATCTGGCGTCATTTGTGTTGTGATCGGTACCTCGATATCATGACAGGCAACAACAAAACCTGCCAGAATAGGCAATATGAAGAATATAATTAACTTTTTCATTGAATTCATATTTAATGTTTATTAAAAAGTAGCTTTTACACCAAACAAAACAGTGCGGGTTTTGGGATAAAAGTTATTCGAATCAACACCCGGAGCAATACCTCCCTGTTCAACTTCAGGATCGATTCCTGAATATTTTGTAATCACAAACAAGTTACTTACGGAAGAATAAATTCGAAGGTTTTTCACATAGTTACCAAGGTTTTGAAAATTATATCCCAAGGTTGCATTATCCAGTCTGATATAACTTCCGTCTTCAATAAACCGCGAAGAATACTTGTAGGAGTTCAAATCATTAGCCGATTCATTGCCGGCATCAACCAAAATATTAGTCGAATTGGCTGTACTGGGTCTGAACAAATCAGCACGGCTTGCATTGAATATTTTATTTCCAAATACACCACGGATAAAAATGTTCAGATCGAAGTTTTTGTATTTAAAATCATTGGACCAACCCAATAAGACTTTTGGTTGAGGACTACCCAGGTAATGATAATCAGTACCGATTGCAGGATTTGTTGTCAGCGATCCGTCAGCAGCAACATATTGTGAAACGCCGTCAGCATTTTTACCTGCATATTCCAGGGTAAAGAATTGACCGATTGGTTTACCTTCCTTCAATATTTGAAGTGAGCTTCCTGTTTGTCCTCCACCATCAGGTTGCGTTATTCTTACAGAATCACCACCAACAAACAATTTATTGGTCAGTTTTTCAATCACGTTTTTGTTATGTGCCAGATTGATATTGCTTGACCAGGTAAAGTCCTTTGTTTTTACAGGAGTGACATTCAAACTGATTTCAATACCTTTATTCGACATTTCGCCGCCATTAGCAGTAATATATCCGGCTGGAACAAGTACGGGATTTACCGAATATGAATAGATCATCCCGGTTGTCTTCTTATTATAGACTTCGATATAGCCACTTAATTTACCTTTCAAAACAGTGAAATCCAATCCAAGGTTTGATGTGGATGTTTTTTCCCAGCCCAAATCCTGATTTGCAGCCTTACTCGGTCCATAGGCAGCAACCTGTTGCCCATTGTTATAAAATGTTCCAAGTCCGCCCATGATAAATTGAGCGGTGTAGGCGTCAAATCCTGAAGAGTTACCGGTCACACCATAACTTCCACGAAGTTTCAAATCGCTAAAAATGCTTTGAGATTGCATAAAACCTTCCTGGTCTATTCTCCAGGCAACACCTACTGACGGGAAATAACCCCATTGCTTGTTTTCGCCAAACACAGAACTACCATCCCGGCGAATTGATGCCTGTAAAAGATATTTGCTGTCGTAATTGTAGTTCACACGGGCAAAGTCAGAAATCAATCTTGTTCTCTGATAAGCATTTGCATCTCCAAAATTAACTTTATAACCCGATACCGTTGAATAATTTCCCAGGGCAAGGTTATTGTAACTCACGTCGTCAACTGGGAAATTGGTATTTGTAGCCTGAAAACCGTCACCTAACGTGTTATCCTGCCATGAATATCCCACTACTGCATTAATCGTGCTTTTACCTAATTCCTTATTCCATGTCAGGTAGTTTTCAAAAATCACATTGGTACTTTGGTAAGTGCTTCTGCTTGCCAAACCATTTGATCCAAAATTTATAATCGAATGTGTTGCCGGTGGCTCTGGATTATCGTAGAATTGAGCGCTGTTATAGTTTGTAGCGTAGTAGCTGTTATAATAGGTTCCGTTTAATGAAGTGTTTCGCTGATAAGCTAAATTTAGGTTATAAGTTAACCCAAATGGAAGAGTTACTTCAGTGGTAAAATTACCCAGTAAAGTACTATACTTCGAATCATCATCGGCCTGTTCAATAATTGCCAATGGATTGAAGTAACCGGAATGGTTAAAATTTTCAAAATAGGTACCGTCTGCATTTTTCGCAATTGAAACCGGCAAATGTTTTGCAGCCTGCAAAAGTGCAGTATTTCGTTGTGGTACCTTGGTATTCCTGACATTTGAGTTGGTAACATTTATGCCAAATTTAACTTTATCGTTGAATGCCATTTGTTCCACGGCCAGGTGAGCGATAATGCGACTCTGATCACTACTTAACAGTATGCCTTGTTTGTCTATATAGGTTATACTGGCAATATAATTGCTGTGATTACTACCTCCGCTATACGAAAGGTTGTGACTGTTTGAAATGGCCAAAGGCCTTTGTATTTCCTTTTGCCAGTTGGTATTAGCTCCCTGATCGTCTTCCGGAGAAAAAGACATGTCATTTTTCGTGAGGAATGATCTCAACTGGTCAGAATTCATCATATCCAATTGGTTCGAAACATTTTCAAATCCAACATATCCGTTATACGAAACCTGCTCCTTATCCTTGCTTCCTTTTTTTGTGGTAATCATGATAACACCGTTTGCAGCACGGTTACCATAGATCGATGTCGCCGCAGCATCTTTCAAAACATCTACAGAAACAATATCATCAGGAGCCACCAACGAAATATCAGTACCAGGAACTCCGTCAATAACATAAAACGGACTTTGAGAACTGTTTAATGTTGATGCGCCACGCATGATGATGGTTGCGCTCCGGGTCGGATCACCACTTGCAGAGATATTCAATCCGGGAACTTTACCTTGTAACAATTGCCCTATATCACTGATTGCACCCCGATTCAATTCATCAGCTTTTACTGAAGTTACGGCACTAGACAAGTTTTTGCGGGAACTTTTCCCATAACCAACTGCAACAACTTCATCAAGTCCAACAGTCTCTTCTTCCATCACAATATTGAACTGAGTTGTTTCGTTAATTCCAACTTCTATCGTTTTCATTCCAACAAACGAAAACACCAGTGTTTTTGCATCTCCGGTTACAGATAGATTAAATTGCCCATCGGTATCGGTAAGAGCGCCAATGGTGGTGCCTTTTATTAAAACAGTGACTCCCGGAACAGGTATTCCATTACTGTCCTTTACGGTTCCCGAAAGTTTTTTTTGCTGCTGAGAATTAGGAGCATCGCTTGCTTTACGAATTACAATCTGACGCTCATAAACATCATAAGAAACGTTTTCACCTTTCAACGCTTCATCCAGAATCTGATTGATTGACGCGTCCTTCAAATTAATCTCAACCTTTTTTGAAAGATTGAAATCCTCGTTCCGGTATAGAAAAATAAATTCACTGTTTTCCTCGATGTAACCGAAAAGATCGCGGATAGAGCTATTGGCCATGTTAATGTCCAACTTTGTTTTCTGTGCATAGCTGTTAGCTGAAACAGTAAACATGCATCCAAACAGCAACAGGATAGTAAGTCGCATAATTCGCCTTAGTTTTTTTAGGCTATCCCCATAGGGATGCCCGGTTAACCACTTTTTTTTCATAGATTTGAATGTTTAAATAATAAATACTGAACTCGAAACTCGTATTTGTTTAACCGGGAAATGTTCCACCATTTTCCGGTTTTTTTAGCTTCATTTTTTTACGATATATTGGTTATCTCCCACACTTTCAATTCTTGTCAGCGAAACTTTTTTCAAGTATTCGAGCACCTCCTCTTTATTTTGTTTTAAATCCAATTTTCCGCTGATGCGTATTGATCCAAGTCTGGGTTCAGAAAAACTGATTTTAATATTGTAAAACCGTTCCACTTTTCTCACAATGCGATTAAAATCAGTATCATCAAAACTTAACAGACCCTGAGTCCAAAAGGTATAATAAGTGGCATCTACATTATAAACCCGGGTGTCGGAAGTGTACTTATTAAATGAAGCCATCTGATTGGGTTTGAGCACCAGTTCCCGTTCAAAAATGCCCGAATTTCTTTTCGTAATAGAGACACTTCCTTCTTTCAGAACGGTTTGAATGACGTTATCCTCAGCATAAGCCGACACGTTAAACTGTGTCCCCAATACTTTGATTGAGAGATCAGAAGTTTTTACAATAAATGGGTTTTCCGGATTTTTTGAAACTTCAAAAAAAGCTTCACCAAAAAGGATTACCTCGCGGGTTTTTCCCTTAAACAGCGTTGGGTATACCAGACGACTACCCGCATTTAACCAAACTACGGTATGATCAGAAAGTACAACTTTTGATTGATTACCATAAGGGATAACCAACTGATTCATGATGTCGGGCAAATCAGTTTTAGTATGTATTACTGAATCATTATTTAAAACCACTGAACCTTCCTGTGAATAATCAACACTTGAACTGGATTTTCGAAGATCAACATTTTCGCCATTCGAAGTAATAAGCAATGGCCCCTGATTGGATGATGGAATTTGAATCGTTTGCCGGGCAAACTGTTCATACACAGAAACATTACCAATGCTCATATAAACCAAAAGACCACCAATAAAAGCAAAGATGATTGCAACAGCAGCATACTTCAGGAAAGAAGCAAGGATCAAATTTCTCTTTTTACTTTTTTGATTAAAATCGATCTGGTTTAAAATTCGTTTTGCAAGCTTTTCCTTTTCTGAATGTTGTATCGAATTATTTGAAATTTTCAGCTCAAGAAGTTGATTCTTCAGCTCAACAATCAGTTTTTTTTCTTCCGGATGCTCTATGATATAGCTTTCCCAAAATTGATTAATCGTTGGATTGGAATTGAAAACCCATTTCAGAAATTGTGGATCTTCTATAAACTTTTGCTCAAAAACAGTCATCTTTTACAATTTTATACTCACAAGAGTATGCCAATTTAAAAAAGGGACATATTTTTTAAAAAATATTTTCAGGATCTAATGGTAATCATAAACAATTCGAGTAATTGTTTGCCATACTTTTCGCGCAGACTATCCAGTATGCGGTAAATCTGCTTTTTTACGGCATCCGGATTCATCCCAACCAACTCTCCAATTTCAGAATAATTTAAACTGGTGCTGAACTTAAGGAACAGCAATTCCCGTTTCTGAGGATCGATTGTCTTGATGATTTTACGAAGCCTTTGAATACGTAATTCTTCCGATTCAAGATCATATAAATCCTGTTCCACATGAAATTTCAGATCAAATTGAAACATTCCTTCGTTGGTGAGACTTGCCTCATGAAGGTTATTTTTGATTTTCCGGACAATCCCGTTCTTCAGTGACCTAAACAAATAAAACTCCAGGTATTCCGGATGTTGCAAATTAATCTGATAATAATGAAGATTACAAAACAAATCATGAATGCAATCTTTCAGCAATTCGCGATCATGGGTAATTTTACTTCCATAAGCAAACAATACATCTGCAAATTCCTCATAAATTTCACTGAAAGCATCACGGTCGCCGGAACGAAATCGCAGCCATACTGCAGCCCAACGGCTTCTATCATTTACGACACCTTCCAAAGGAATTAGTTTTGTGTGGTTTGTTATTATTAAATTCAAATCAGGACAATAATACAAAATTAATCCCGAGGGATATAAATTAATTCGAATACAATTCCGTAAAATGAAAAGCTAATCTATTTGATTTCTCTATCCTATGATTTCCCAACCATTCTGTTTAGAGCTTTTGAAGATCGCCTCAATCACTTTCATGTTATTTACAGCATCCATCAAATCAGTGGACACTGGACTATCATTAAGTATAGCCTTTGCAAAGGATTCCGCCTGAATGGTATATTGGTCAACGGCTTCAATAATTATTTCTTCGGAACCGGTTTTTGTACGCACCCAGATTTTGCTTGAAGCATCTTTCGGGGCATTCACCGGAATTTCTATTTCGATGTGTCCGTTTGTGCCAAAAATATTCACGCGTTGGTAAGGCATCAATTGGGTCGAACAAGTAAAAGTTGAAATTTTCCCGTCACCAAAATCGAGCATCGCTGAAGTTAGCCGATCGGTTTTCCACTGAGGATCATGATCAATACAGGAAACGACCCGCGTTGGTTCCTCATTAAACAAAAACCGGGAAAAGGAAACACAGTAACAACCAATATCCATTAGCGCTCCACCAGCTGCAGCCAGACTGTTCCTGATATTTTTCGGATCGATGTTGAAATACGAAAAATGCGACTGAACCGCCTTTAATTCGCCAATAACATCATCGGCAATCAACGATTTCACCTTTTGCCATTGTGGATGAAAGCGGTACATAAAAGCTTCCATCACTTTCAATTGCGGGTATTTTTGTGCTTCCTGAAGTAAACTTAAAGCTTCGGCTGCCGAAACTCCGATTGGTTTTTCGCAAAGCACATGCTTTCCGGCCTGCATGGCTTTGATGGCCCATTCCACATGCATGTTATTGGGCAATGGAATATAAACCGCATCAATTTCCGGATCGTTGAGTAATTCTTCGTATGAGCCATAAGCCTTACTAATATTTAAAAGTTTAGCCGTTGCGGTTGCCTGTTCCAAATTCCTTGAACAAATGGCATCAACTGTGCAATTAGAACCTTTCTGTATTCCCGGAATGACTTTCTCCCGGCCTATTTTAGCTGTGCTCAGTACTCCCCAGCGAATTTTATTTTTCATTTTCGATACTTTTTTTTGCCTGAACTTAGGCTGGGTTAATAGAATTATGAGTTGATTTTCCCATTTTAGGATAATTTCATTCAAAAATCTGAACTTCATGGCAATCTACTGATTTTTTTAGAAGAATAAAAAATGCCAAATCCTTAATTTGGATTTGGATGTCCCTTTTGCGATTATTCCGGTAAATATGGAGTTAGCGGATTATCCTTTTTTTGAGAATCTTTAATTTCAATTCCCGATGAATACTGGATTTTAATTTCATTCTTCTGATCAATAAAAACCTAAATTGACTGAAGTTTTTATATGCATTGTTAAATATGTTAGGCATAGATGAACGAATTACTAAAAAAGTTGGCTGAAAGCAAGCATTTCTTTTGCTTTGCACCACACAAATAAACGAAACCGTGATAATCGATCTTTTACGCACCCGCCGTAGTGTCCGGAAATTTACAGAACAGGCTATTGAACCTGAAAAGCTGGATTTACTAAAAGAAGCTATACTGCGCTCTCCCACCTCAAAAAACTCGAATGCCGGGGAATTCATTCTTGTTGACAATCCGAATATCATTGAAAAACTGGCTCAATGTAAACCCTCCGGAGCAGGAGCATTACGTACGGCGCAACTGGCTGTGGTTGTTCTAACCTGTGAAAGACAAACGGTAGCCTGGATTGAAGACAGTGCCATAGCATCAATCATTTTACAACTCACGGCTCAATCGCTGGATTTGGGAAGTTGCTGGATACAAATTCGCGGACGTGATTACAACGAAAAAAAAACCAGTGAAGCTTACGTATGTGAAACCCTGAATATTCCTGAAGGATTCAGGGTATTGAGTGTGGTAGCCATTGGTTATCCGCTACACCAAACTGAAGGGAAAAAATTCAGCAATCTGGATTTTGGGAAAATCAGACTGAATGGGTTTTGACAATTAACTGATCCGATGAAATAGTAATCATCGGATCAGTTAATTGTATAATCAATTCAGTTTTACTTTTGCATAACTCACCTGATCAACCAAATATACAATTGACTGATGCGAAATTCCGGAGTGAAGACTCAGGCCAATTTCGCAGGTTCGGCTGGTCGAATAGCCATTTTTAACTTCGGGTGGAAGCTGTGTTTTCAGGTCACGCAATCCATGCTTGTTCAACTCCGGAAATGAAAACCCGCGATCGCCTGCAAAACCGCAGCAGTTGGTTTCAGGAACGATAACTTTACTGGCACATTTTTCGGCCAGTTCGACCAGTTTATCTTCCAATCCCATTTTTTTCATGCTGCAAACCGGGAAAACGGTGATGGTTTCCTGCAAAGGTGTTATTTCCAGATTCGGGACCAGATAATCGAGAATAAACTCAACGGGTTCATACAATTTCAGCTTAGGTTCCATGTTTTCTTTCATGGTATACAGGCAAGGACTCATATCGCACAGAACCGGATATTTACCGTTTTCACTGGCTTTAATCAGTTCGGCTTCCAGTTCTTTCGACTTTTTGGTTCCGGCTTCCGTATAACCTTTACTCGAAAAAGCCATTCCGCAACAAAGGGCATTCAGGTTTTCCGGATAAATAACTTCGAAACCACCCTTGTTCAGTAACTCAAGCATTTTGTCAGAAAGCTGTTTTTCGTTTCGGTGTTCTTTCGAAACGCCCATCGCCCGGTTGATACACGAAGGAAAATACACCACTCTTTTATCCGATTTAGTTTTCTGAATTTGTCGGGTATCAATTTTTTTTGATCCCAACGGCATGTATGGATTCCATAGCGGAATCCTGTTTCCCGACAGTATTCTCAATCCTCCGGAAATACCTTTCATCAGCGGAGTTCCCAAAACCGAATGAAAAAATCCGACCGTAGAAAGTGCTTTCCGGGCTGTTGAAGTTACACCAGTCATCCGGTCGGCAATCCAAATCGCACGATTTTGTCGTGAACCGATTTCTTCCGTACGCAGACTTTTAATTAGTTTTCCGGTATCTATTTTAACCGGACAAGCCATGGCACACAAGCCATCGGTGGCACAGGTTTCGTTTCCGGAATAATGAAATGCTTTGGTAAGCGAGGCTAAAATATGCGGTTCGTGTCCGCTTCTTTTCAGACTGGCTATTTCGCGGTAAACGACAATGCGCTGACGAGGCGCTAAAGTCAGTTCAGCCGAAACACAATTGGGTTCACAGAAACCACATTCAATACATTTATCGATTTTTTCGCTGGCTGCCGGAATCGGTTTCAGGTTCTTCAGATGCGCCTCCGGATCATTGTTTAAAATCACTCCCGGATTGAGTAAATGCTGCGGATCAAAAATTTGTTTGATTCGCTTCATCAGTTCGTAAGCTTCTCTTCCCCACTCCATTTCGACAAACGGCGCCATGTTACGTCCGGTGCCATGTTCCGCTTTGAGCGAACCATCGTATTTCGAAACCACCATTTCGGCAACCTCGGCCATGAATTGACGGTAGCGGTCGATCTCGCTCTGCGAACCAAAATCCTGGGTAAATACAAAATGCAGGTTTCCTTCGAGTGCGTGGCCAAAAATTACAGCTTCGTGATAGCCCCATTTTTCAAATAAACCATGTAAATCGAGCGTCGCTTCGGCCAGTCGTGGAACCGGAAAAGCAACATCTTCAATAATAACCGTAGTTCCGGTTTTCCGAATCGCTCCAACCGAAGGAAACAGTCCTTTCCGTATTTTCCAGAGTAGTGCATATTCAGCAGGAATGGCCGTAAACAAAATAGGTATTTCGGAAGGAATTGACTGAACTGTTTCCAGAATAACGGCAATCTGTTTATTTAATTCTTCTTTATGAAGGGCTCGGGTTTCAACCAGAATAGCACTGGCGTTTGGACTCAGTGTCTTCAAATAATCTGGCATTCCCTTCTCATTTTCTACTGAACGTAAACCAGCCCGATCCATCAGTTCAACCGCCGAAACCGGGGCTGATTTCAGGAGAGAAACCGCATTGCAGGCTTTTTCGATATCCGAAAAAATCATCAGAGAACTGGCTTTGAATGGATGCTCAACGACCGTTTTGTAACTGATTTCGGCAATAAAACCAAGTGTTCCTTCCGAGCCAATCATCAAATGTTCGATCACATCAAACGGGTCAGAAAAATCGACCAGTGCATTTAAACTGTACCCAGTCGTATTTTTCATTTTGAACTTGCGGGCAATCCGGCTGGCCAACTTCTTATTGGACTGAACCAACACGGCCATTTCAGTTATATCCTGAATCAATTGCAGATGAGTTTGCCTGAACTGTTCTTTGCTTATCGCATCAGAGGTGTCGAGCAGCGAACCATCAGCAAAAACAATACGCATGCTGTTGAGTGTTTTGTAGGAGTTTTCAGCAGTCCCGCAACACATTCCACTGGCATTATTGGCAGCAATACCGCCAATCATGGCTGCCTCAATCGAAGCCGGGTCTGGACCAATCTTTCGTCCGTATGGGGCCAGCAATGTATTTACCTTTCCACCAATCAATCCCGGTTGAAGATGGATTTTCATGCCATCTTTCTCTATCCTGAAATTTCGCCAGTGACTTCCGGCAATAACCAGCACCGAATCAGAAATAGCCTGACCGGAGAGACTGGTACCAGCTGCGCGAAACGTAACCGGAATAGACAACTTTGAACTTTTCTTCAGGATCAGCGAAACTTCTTCTTCATTTTTGGCCTTAATAACCATTTTGGGAATGAGCCGGTAGAAACTGGCATCGGTTCCAAAAGCCAGCGTATGAAGCGGATCGTGAAATATTCGTTTCTGATCGATTGAGGATATAAGTTCCTGATAAAGAATCTTGTAATTTCCGGAGAGCATAATTAAGAATGAATGGTTTATGAGTACCAAAAATACGGAAAGATAAGTTGTATGACCAATTTAAATAAGGAAATATTCACAAAAGCATGGTTTGAAAATAAAACTTCATTTGTTGTACAAAGACAAACGGCTAAACGAAAATTCAATTAATAACTGCGAATTTTAGTTTCCATTGCCTCTATCGTTCCAATTCAGCCCGACAACTCATGCAAATATTCTGGCTTTTCTGATCGATGTCTTCTACATAAGTGCTGGATCTCATGACACAGGTCGGATTTGAACAATGTATCAGGCCAAACGTATGGCCAAGTTCATGAATAACCTCTTTCCGAAAACGATCCAGCAGAATGCGGTCATCCCGAATCATTCCATAACGCTCATTGCTTAAACGATAAAGCGAAGCAATACCCGTTCGACCGCCCAGAAAGGCCTGTCCAAAAATAAATGTCAGGATGGGGATAAAAAGATCGACATTAAATAATCCAAGAGTTTTACTGGGATCGGAAACGAAAATGGCATCAACCTGCTTCAGCAATGCATTTCCATTGTATTGCCTTCGAGCCGGATCATAATATTCACTCAAATCAATATGACCATCCCTGATATTTACCGGGCTGTGAAATTCGAGACTCACAGCTTCCGCAGTCTTTTCAAGAATATCGATATCGAAATATCCAAAGGAAATCAGGTTGATGTCTTGCATACGCATGATGCAATCTTATTGATCGGCTTTATTTAAATTATACTTCTTGATTTTGTTGTAAAGAGTTACCCGGTCCACTTTCAAGGCTTTTGCCGTACGTGAAATATTCCAACTGTATTTATTCAGAATCTGAAGGATAAAAGCTTTTTCGAAATCGTCCAGACTTTCAGCCGAATTGCTCACCATTGATTTTTCAAGCGGAAGGTCTTTCAGACAAATTTTCCTGCCATTACCGACAACAATAGCCCGTTCAATCATGTTTTCTAGCTCACGGATATTGCCCGGAAAGTTAAACTCCTGAATACGGGTCAAAGCAGCTGAATCAATAGAAGCTGCCGGTTTATTCATCGAAGTGCAATACTTTTTGATGAAATAATTCACAAGTAACGGGATATCCTCTTTCCGTTCACGCAAAGGTGGAATTTGAATGTTCACCACATTAAGCCTGTAAAAGAGATCTTCCCTGAAAGTTCCTTTTTCAACCATGTTTTTCAAATCCTTGTTTGTGGCGCAAATCACCCTGAAATCGGAGCTGATTTCCTTATTTCCACCAACCCGGATAAACGTTTTCGATTCCAAAACCCGCAACAGTTCGACCTGCATTTTGGTGGAAATAGTTGCAATTTCATCCAAAAAGATCGACCCGCTGTCGGCCATTTCAAACCGGCCTTTGCGATTGTACATGGCACCCGTAAAGGCTCCTTTTTCGTGGCCAAACAACTCACTTTCCAGCAAACTTTCAGTCAGGGCGCCGCAGTGAACACTAACAAAAGGAAAGAATTTACGCGGCGAATTGGAATGTATAGCCCTGGCAACAAGCTCCTTTCCAGTACCGCTTTCGCCGGTAATAATAATCGAAGAATTGGTTTGAGCCACACTTTCAACCTGCCGAAGCACATTTTTCATCGCTTCACTCTTCCCAATCAAATCTTCCACATTTTCCAATGAAATTACTTTATTCTTCAGGTTTTCATTTTCTTCAGACAAAGAAATCTGCTTCGTTGCATTTCGGATTAAGTGGGTTAAATCGTCAGGATCAAAAGGTTTTGTCACATAATCATATGCGCCATCTTTCAGCGCCTTAACGGCTGTATCAACCGTGGCAAATGCGGTCATGACAATAACAATCGAATCCTTTTTCAGTGATTTTATTCTTCTGAGCATTTCCAGACCGTCCATGCCTGGCATTTTAATATCAGCCAGAATAATGTCAAACTGGCTGGACTCAAGTATTGTAAGTGCTTTCTTTGCATTTTCGGCACATTCAACTCGAAACCCGTCTTCAATGAACCAGTTATACAACGAATCCCTTACGGATTCTTCATCGTCAACAATTAAAATAGATATTTTTTTCGCCATGATGGGTTTCATTAGTTTTTAATCAAAGGTAAAGTTACTGAAATGGTGGTTCCATGTCCCCGTTCTGAATTAACTTGTATTTTTCCTTTATGGGTTTGCACAATTCCGTGAACGATAGCCAGCCCCAGTCCAATACCGCTGGCATCCTGCTTGGTTGAAAAGAATGGCTCGAAAATATGGGGAATGTCTTCCGTCGCCATCCCTAAACCGTTATCTGAAATTTCGAAGCTAACGGTATCGCCATCCAAATTTCTGGTTTTGATCATGATTTCCCCATTTTCGAGTACTGCTTCGGTAGCGTTGACCAATATAGCAATGCAGGCCTGTTTAATCTGATTCGGATTACAATAGATCAAATCTGAACTGGCAGAAAAATCAGTCAAAAAGCTGATGTTGGCAATCTGAATAGGATGAGTCATCAATTCACAGGTTTCCTTCAATATTTCATGCAAATGTTTAGATTCAAAATCATTCTGATCCTTTCTGGAAAAATCGAGTAAGCCTTTGACTATATCACCACAACGCTTCGTTTCACTTTCGATCAGCTTCAAATGCTTGAGCATTGTATCTTTTTGAGCTGCATTCAATTCAGGCTTGCTCAATTGCTTATACAAGAGTTTGGTATAAATCAGAATTCCTGACAAAGGATTATTTATTTCATGCGCCACTGAAGAAGATAATTTCCCAAGAGAAGCCAGTCGTTCAACATGCATCAGTTCATTTTGAGCGGCGCCTAATTCCTCTGATTTTTTCTGAACTTTATATTCAAGTTGTTGCGACCAGTTTTCCAACTCGACGGTCGCAGTATGCAGGTTATCAAGCATATCATTAAATGCCAGTGAAACCATCCTCATATCATCCAGATGATCGGGTTTTAGTTCAACCCGGGTATTTTTATCTCCGTTTGCAACCGCGATACTCACCTTTATCAGTTCGCTCAAAGGATCTTTAATCTTCTTCCGGGTAAATAATAATAAAAATGAAACAAGTAGCATGGTTGCAAAAATGGCGAGAAGGAAAAATTCGGCTGACGATTTTTCGATTGCTGCATCCTGAGCTTCCAAAGGGATTTTAATAACCAGTGAACCAAGCAAGGTATCAGTTTCCTGGTGGGCATGACAGGAACTGAGGAAACAGGATTTTTCGTTTAGAATTGGCGACCGGATCAATAAATGTCTGCTGCCATTATCATTCTGATTCATCAGACAATCGCTGTTGACATTGATTATTTTATAAGACTTCTCATTTCCAGGGAACATTGACCGGATATTGGAATGGCAGTTTAAACAATTCGGGTCGCTATGGCTGTTATTCGAATCAGTAACAAAGGATGAATAAACAAGACTATCCTTACTGTCGTACATATTCACCTCGTCGATGCCCGGCATGGTATTAATAACATCAAGTGTATTTCGGAGTGAACTTTTATCGTTCTCGAGCATGGAATGATACAAAGCTCCTTCGACGATTGACCCGATGTTATTACCACTCTGGCGAATGACCGTATTTAAATATTGTTCGTTTACCGACCTGAAAATTATATTGAATGAAACAAACAGAAAAACAGACAAAACGGTGATTATAAATACTACCCTTCCATAAATTGAAGAACGGAATTTGACATACCGCTTAAGTATAGGACTTCCGGCACTATTTTTTCTTGCTATTCTTTTAAACCAATTCATCTGTTTATCATTTCGAGCGAGGTTCATGTCATTTCCACATCGGCCTCACTTTGTTCTTATTTGACACCGAACTAAAATTCAGCAGGTCAGATAGATATAACACAACACGAGAAATCATCTGAGTCAGAACATTTTTATCGTGGTCTTTTCACTGCCGAATTCTTAAGTCATTAACCAGATGCTAATTTAGTCTCAAAATTTCAAAACAGGTTCAACAATTCGATTTTGTTTAAAGAATTGTTGGATTAATTCATCAAATAGTTAACAGGACAATTTAAATCCGATCAGATGGGGTGTTCCACACATCGACAGACCTCAAATATACACCTGAATATCAACATAACAACACAAACTAAAACGTACAATAATCTCTGTATTATTCCTGATTACGAAAACAATTTCTCTTCCGGCATATCACTTTTTTACTCAGAAAATCTGTCTGAAAATCCTGCCATACTTCAGTTGGAAGCTCAGAAAGCGGTTGATCCCGTAATTCTCCGCCATCCTGCAATACCATTGCCGTCGGTTCCGGTGAATATTTTCCGATTGATGAGGCCAAAAAATCTTTAAAGCGTGCCAATTCCTGAATAGAATAAGCAGTTGCATCCTCGGCCAGAAAATAGGAATGAGTATCTGCAACCCAACTTGCCGGTTTAATTTTGTACATCCACCCTTTCACATAAGGATCTTCATTCAACAATTCAGGACTTTTTACAATCACAGAATTGGCTTCCACAATTTCTCCTGAAATAGGAGAATATACCTTCAGAAGTTTACCTTTTTGAACTATTTCCGCCAGAAAATCACCTTTTTTAATTTTTTCACCTGAATCTAAAAACCGATTAAATCTGACTTCTCCCGTGATATGCATCAATAAATCGTCAATTCCCACTTTTGCAATTCCCGACCTTTCGAGGTGAGTCCAGGTATGAAACCTACTAAAAAAAACACCTTGCGGAATTCGAAGAGAATTGGGAGCAAGACTACCTAATGACTTATGATCCTGCTTTTTCGTTCGAACCTGTTTGTTTAATAAAATCCAGAAAGGAATGAGGATGAAAAAAAACAGAATGATTACCAGATATTCAATTCCTTTTGTTTCAAAAATGTTGTTGTATGTAAATCCGTCCATGGCTTTGTATTTTATGCTATCACTTAATAATTATATCAACTAAATTCGTAATTTATTTTTCTTCACTTACCCAGGCTGGCGAATCACCCAGTACCGGCATACGGTTAATGACCCACCTGAATATCCATATTTCTGTAAATATAACGGCCAGAGTAACCACAATTTCCATCCAGGAGGGGACATAATGTACCGGCAAATCCCACCTGAACCCAATAACCGTGACATTTAACCTATTCAGTACAACCCCAACCATGGTCAATATTGCAGCAATTCTTATCATAAGAATGTTACCTCTACGGTAACTGTAAAAAAACAGCATCATCGGAAGAAGCACAAAACCAATCATTTCAACAAGAAACCAGTAACCCATTGGAGAGTTTAAATATCCCCAATTCCGACCGTGAATAAATACAACAAATTGCAGTACAAGATAGGCAAACATGGCTACTGCGCAAATTTTTGATAAGCCACGGACAATCCCTTTCTGAGCTTTTTCATTTTTTTCGCTAATTCGATTAAAAAAAACTTTGCGACTAATTGAACCTTCGAAAATGACCATTGATAGTCCGGCAAATATACTGGAAACCAAAAACATCACGGGTATAAATTCTGAATACCAAAGTGGATGTATTTTATCCTTTGCCATCAGGTAAAGTGCTCCCAAACCTGATTGGTGCAAAGTTGACAAGGTAATTCCAAAGATTACAGCGCCAATAGTCATCCCTGAAAGAATCTTATGAGCACGTCGGGATCCTAACCATTCAGCAATCGCAGGCGAAAACTCAATCAGTTCAGCAAGCATATAAAGCACAAAATGCCAGGCGACCAAAAACAGTACAGAACTAGTTCCGAAACTATTACCTATCATTGGATTAATCACATGCCAGGGACGACCCAGATCGAGTAATAAGGCGCCTGTGTAAAATGCATATGCAAGAAAACCATTTAATACGGTAACCCTGACAATAGAATGATAATTTTTCATGTTCAGGATATAAACCATAAAGGTGACCACATAAGCACCTCCGGCAAATGCAACGCCGGTAACCACATCAAACCCGATCCATAATCCCCATGGAACTTCCTGCGTCAGATTTGTTATCGAACCAATTCCAAAGATAAAACGATAGACGATCAAGGCCAATCCCAAAAGGATAATTGGAATTGATATGATATTAAATGGGGTAAGCCATTTACCCTTTGGCTTTAATTCGTTGAACAAAAATTGCCAGTTAAATTTATGCTCTTTCACTTTTGTAACTGAGTAGACCGAATTATTCATTTTCTTCTTCTTTGGGTTGTTTGTTTTTTGTAGCAGCGTAAATTCCAAGCAAAAGTGGTGGTAAAAGCAAGTCAACAGATGGCACACTGTACAGAAATCCTTTTGTTAGCGCCGGATAAGATGAATTTTGGAGGGTTGTATTCATTCCAAGTTCTTCGAATGGAACGGGTGAAAGATAAAGCCATCCGGTTCCGCCTGCATCATGCTCACCATAAATATAATCAACATACAACTCTGGCTGTTCGTAAATCCGTCTTCGAGCTTCTTTAATCAAGTCTCTGCGTTTCCCATAAAACAAAGCTTCGTTGGGACAATTGGTCACACAGACTGGCATCTCGCCCGTTTTCTGCCGGTCGAAACACATGTCACATTTCTGAATTTTCGGGTTTGAACTGTGAAATTCAAATTTGGGCATATCAAACGGACAGGAAATCATACAGTAACGGCATCCCATGCATTTATCGCCATCCCATGTAACCGGACCTGTTTTATTTTTATGCATCGCCTGTGTCAGACAAGCAGCATCACAAGCCGGTTCGTTACAATGCATGCACTGACGCTTCACATAAACTTCCCCTTTTTCTGTTTGAAACGTATTTACCACAGTATTGCAGGTTTCGTCTGTTTTGCGCACTGCTTCAATTTCTGACGAAGGTTCGGGTAAACCATGTGCAGCAGCACATTCATATTCGCAGGTACGGCATCCCACGCAACGGGTGGAATCATACAAAATTCCAAAAAATTCAACCTCATCCTTGCCTTTAGGTGTGGCAACTGACTCTTTACCAATAGCAAGAGTCAGTCCTGTAACACCCAAAAGCTTAAAAAAAACTCTTCGGTCTAGGCCCATAATTTCAGTTGTTAGTTTGATTGAGATTCAGTAAAAAAATCGTTAATCACCGGACGTTATCTATAAATTTGGTTTGAAAATCTTCCCATATTTCTGGCCCAAGTTCGGCCAGAACACTATCCTTCAGTGCTCCACCATCCTGCAAAACAAACTGGGCATACTCCGATGAATTGGCCTTTATAGCAAGTGCAAAAAAATCTTTTAATCTTGTAAATTCATCTGTCAACCAGCTTTTGTATTTTTCGGCCATAGTTAAGAACTGAATTTCGCGTAACCAGTTTGAAGGCTCAATCATGTAAACCCAACCCTCAGCATAGGGAGCAGAATTGAGGAGAGAAGAATTTGCAGTCAGAGTTTCATTTTGCGCAGTAATCGTTCCGGATACAGGTGAATAGATCTTCAACTGCTTACCTTTCCGAATAATAGTGAGCAGATGGTCGCCTTTTTTTATCTTTTCTCCGACATTTTTCATTTCAATGCGTGTAATAGCACCCGTAATGTGTTGCAGAAAATCATCGATCCCAATTTTTACAGTGCCATTTTTTTTCATAAAGGCCCATGTATGTGTTTTGTCAAAATAGAGCCCTTTGGGAATGATCACTGAATCCTCATCAAAAGCTTGCATCAAAGTAGAAGAGGCACTCTGTAATGCTTCTTTTTTATTCCCGATACGACGAAATACTAAATCCACTATGATACCAGCTATGATAATTACGATTAAAATAAGAAGTAATACCGCCAGCCCGGTATTAATACTGGTAATAGGGACCGTATCATAAATTGCTGGTTCAGCGAACTTTTCCAGTTGCGTCTGTCGTTCGCTATAAACCATATCACTATAACCATTCGCGCGCAGTAACTGCTGTCCATCAGCGAGTACCCATTTCAGAAATGCAATTTCATTTTCATCAGTTGGTTTTCCAGACGAAACCGAATAAATTTTACCCGATAAAGTATTTGGATATTTTCCAACCCAAACTCCACGGGAGAAGGTTTGCAGATTATCGTAGATATCTTCCATATAATCAATCTTGCCATTCCCGTTTTTATCTATGGGCACTATTTTTATATTCTCAGCGATACTTTGATTTTGAAAATCGACAATTTGAATCAACTTACAAAAGCCCAAGGCGTTTGGATCATTTTGAATCTTCGAAATAAATTCTGATCCACTGACTACTGTAATACCATCAATATTAGAAGAATTGGCATTCAGGAAATTCGCCACCCCAGAAAGAATGGATGCATCATTCGTGCGATAGGAATACAGAGGAATGTCTGATGAGTTCTTCAGGAGTTTTCCCCATTTTTGATTTTCAGGGTTTTCTAAAATTCGCGCAAAGTCTTCCGTAGTAATACCTTTACTGCAAATCTCATTCAGAAAAGGATTTGTTGCATTCATTACCGGTACAATCACATCGCGGCCTACAACAACGCTCCAGTTTGAATGATTGTTAAGCGCAGCCAAAGTTTCATCACTGGTAAATCCAATTCCTGCGCCTGTATTTAACATTTCCGCGACCTTATTGTCTGCAGATTTAATCACGTTGATTTTCATCTTTGGATTTAAACTACAGTAATCACTGGCCCACATCATCGTCAGATTATATAAATCCGGAGATGCAAATACATTTAAACTACCCTCCATGGAAGGATTACTTCCGATTTCAGGTTCTTTACAGTCTGCAATTCTGCAACTTAACAAGAGTAATGCGATAAATAAAAAGATCCTGGTTTTCATGATTTCCTTCCTTTAAAATTGAGAATAAGGAAGAACTCAAATCTAATGCCAATCATGAAATACAGATATAACAATCTGCATATCAATAGAATAGATCGAAAGGTGTTTAGAAAACACACAAAGTGAATTGTTTAATAATTCAACACTGTTTCTGTTTAATAAACCTAAAGGTCTGTTCAATAGCAATCTATCTATTATGTATAGATTCTATACATCTGTTGAATATATCAACAAAAACATGGTTTTACAGGAGAATATAGAAGAAAAATGATTAATCCCGACTTTGATTCTTAAACAACGGACCAGTCGTCAGACATGGCAGGGAAGCTCGATCTGAAATACCCATCAATCTCAGCAGAACAGTGTTCCTGTGGGTTTAAATCTCCGGAAGCGAAGAAATGGAGAATACGTAAAGTCAGGATTTAGGATTTAGACTTATTATTCAAGCATCATCCTCTCTTTCCAAGTTCCACTAAAGCTTCGATATTCAATATTTCAATGTCCTTCTCCTTAAGGATAATTAATCCATCCTTCTCAAAGCTTTTCAACAATTTCACTGCGCTCTCGGTTGAAATCCCGGCAAAGTCAGCCATGTCTTTCCGCGAAAGAAGTTGGAAAATCTCAGTATTTTCGGTCTTTAATCCATTAAGGTAAAGCAAAGTATCGGCCATGCGACCGTTCATTTGTTTATACATAATGCTTCGAACGGTATCAAAAAGATCTGCGTTTTGTTCGCAGTAGCGTTTAATAATGTTAAACCCAAACATGCCGTTTTGCTTCACTACCATGGCAATGGCATCTTTTTCAACCAGAAAAACCTGGCAATCGGTTAAGGCAATGGAAGAATAGTGAAATGTATTTTTCGTAAAAACGGCCGATAGCCCCACAAACTCACCCGGTTTGATAATTCTCAGGTTGTAGTTCCTTGTACTGTCACCCTCAATGTATTGTTTAGCCAAACCACTGACAACAAACAAGATATACGAAGCAAAAGCCCCCTGTTTGGTGAGATTATCACCTTTGCGGAATAGTACCTGTGTTTTACTTGCTCTAACCAGTTCAATTTCTTCAGCTGAAAGCATTTGGAAACATGGAGCCTGAATGTCGCAGATGAATTCACTGTCGGTCTCAATGATGGTTTTCATTTTTATAAATGCATTGATGAAAGAACAAAGTTAATTTAATTCAATAAAAAAGTTGTCCAACATCAACATAGGAGTTGTTTAACTATAAGGCGAAACCCTTTACTCATAGTTATAGGCAATGTAACTTTGTATTATAAATTTACAAATCACAAAAATCATGTTGTACACCAATTTAAAACACATTGAAACTGCAGCTGAACATGCAAAAATTATTAATGAGAACGAAAATGTAATGGTGATCTGCGGACGAATGGGAACAACGTGTATCCCTGTTTATCGGATTGCCGAAGAACTGGAAGTAGAATATCACAATATAAAATTCTACGACATGGAATTTGATAATCCTGAGTCGAATGTCATTCGAATTTTACCTGAGGTACAGGATTTTATGGGTATCCCGTTTACCATTTATTACAAAAACGGAAACCTGGTAAAAGCAACATCAGGCATTCAATCCAAAGATGAAGTATCTGCTATCTTAGATAATGAATTTACAAATACTGCAAATGCCTGATCAGGCGAAAGCAAAGTAATTAATACAAATAAAAAAACTATAAACTATGCAAACAACGTTGATTGTAATCGGGATTTTAATCGTATCATTTTTTATTTTCCGTTTTTTCGCAATGGCAAAAATCAAAAATACACCTCTGGTGGCCGACAACGAAAAAATATTGACACTTACCGACAAAAATTTTCAGCAACAAACAAAAAATAAAGTGGTGCTGATTGATTTTTGGGCCAGTTGGTGTGCCCCATGCCGAATGATGGCACCTGTATTGAACGATGTGGCTTCGGAATTGAATGGAAACTTGCGTGTTGGAAAAGTAGATATTGAACAATACCAATCGCTTGCCGGGAAGTACAAGGTTCGAAGCATACCAACTATGATTCTGTTAAAAAATGGAATAGAAATAAACCGCTTTGTCGGAATTAAATCAAAAGACTTTTTATTAAAAGAGATTGCTAAAGTCGGTTAAGCAACCGCATTAAGAAATTTATAAAAGAAAAAAATATTGACATGGAAAAAATATTGATTATAGGAGGAGTTGCTGCCGGAGCAACAGCGGCAGCCAAAGTGCGCCGTATATCACCAACGGCTAAAATAGTTATGCTTGAAGCAGGACCGGATATCTCATTTGCCAATTGTGGATTGCCATATTTCATTGGTGGAGATATAAAAAGCCGATCGAAACTGATTCTTCAAAGTCCTGAAAGTTTCAACGAGCAATATGGAGTTGAAGTACACATAAATACCGTTGTTTCGTCAATCGACAGGATTGCACATCAGGTGAAAGCTGTGGATACGCGCAGTGGCGATCAAAAAACATTTGAATACACCAAATTAATTCTGGCGCAAGGTGGTCGACCAATAAAACCAACCTTACCCGGTGCCGATTACGATCATGTTTTCACACTGTGGACTCTTGAGGATATGGATAAAATTTCACATCATCTGGAAACAAAAAAACCTAAAACAGCTGTTGTTGTGGGTGGAGGTTTTATTGGCCTCGAAATGGTGGAAGCTTTGGTTAAAAGAGGCCTGAATGTAAATGTGGTGGAAATGATGCCACATGTGATGGCTATCATGGAAGCCGAAACAGCAGGATTTATCGAGAATGAACTTCTTTCATACGGAGTGGGCATTCACACAGGCACTGGCGTTACCGAAATCGGGACACGTTCGGTTAAACTCGACAATGGGAAAGTGCTCGATGCCGATATGGTTTTGCTTTCTATCGGAGTTCGTCCAACGCTCCAATTGGTAAAAGAAGCGGGTCTCGAAATTGGAGAAGCAGGAGGATTACTGGTTAATTCTCAATTGCAAACTTCCGATCCTGATATTTTTGCTGCCGGAGATATGGTTGAAATTGAGCATCGTGTAAACGGTAAAAAAGTACGCATTCCACTGGCAGGACCAGCAAATCGGCAGGGACGAATTGCCGCTGAAAATGCACTCGGTGGAAATCACAGCTACAAAGGCTCAATCGGAACTTCTGTCGTTCGTGTTTTTGAAGCAGTAGCCGGAACAACAGGTTTATCGCTGAAACAAGCCCGTGCTGCAGGAATTGATGCCGATGCTGTTGTGGTTCATAAAGAACATCATACGTCCTATTATCCCGGAGCCGAAACGGTAACCGCGATGTTGATATACGACCGAAATACGGAAATTATTCTGGGTGGACAAACAGCAGGATACAAAGGCGCAGATAAACGTCTGGATGTAATTGCTACAGCAACAGCGGCAAAACTGACTATTGGCGATCTGGCTGACATCGATTTTGCTTATTCGCCACCAATAGGAACTGCCAACGATGCGATCAACATGGCTGCATATACCGCCGAAAACCGGATTTCAGGATTCAGCCCATCGGTTACCGTTTCAGAATTGGACGCTTTTATCGAAGGTGAAAATCCTGTTTTTATTGATGTTCGTGATATTTTTGCATTCGAAAAAAGCCATATAAAAGGAGCAATTCATATTCCTCTGGAATTATTCGCAGAACAAATAAATACTATTCCTGAAGGTCGTATGGTAATTGTTTACGACGAAACCGGCAAGAAAGGACATCAGGCACTTCGTACCTTGTTGGGTGCAGGGTACAAAGATGTGACTAATGTTTCGGGCGGACATACCTCTTTGCAACGTCAGGCACGAACCGTTGGTTTTAAACATCTCGAAATAAACCTTTTACAGGTTGAATCAAAATCACTGGAAGAAGAAACCAATCAGGTTGCAGAGAAAGTTGTTGAGAATGTTCAGGATTTTAATTCTCCAGTTGTTGTTGATGTGCGCACACCTGAAGAATTTGAGGATGGTGCTTATCCGGATGCAATCAATATTCCGTTGGATGAATTAATTCATCGATATGAAGAATTGGGCAATAACGAGACTCGCGAAATTGTGGTTTATTGTGCTTCCGGAGCCCGCTCATCCTATGCCCAGCAAATGTTAATGAATCTGGGTTATGCAAAAGTGACTAATGGTGGAGGACTTGCCTCTATGATGGCAAATCGAACTAAAAAGCCTGCTGTTGCAAGTTCGTCGGTAGAACCTATGGTGGTCGATGTTCGTACGTCCGAAGAATTCCGGGGAGGAGCATATCCCGGTGCGATTAATATACCATTGGATGAATTGCAAGTGCGTATCAAAGAATTGGGTAGCCAATCAAGAGAAATAACACTCTATTGCGCTTCAGGAGCACGCTCAGCTTACGGACAAAGGGTGCTGAACCAACTGGGTTTCACCAATGTTAAAAATGGTGGCGGTCTGGTTCAAATGATGAAGCAGAGATAACAAATGGAAGAGGAAACCAAAAATTTAACGAATTAACCGATGAAGAAAATAATCATTCTGGGCGGTGGTTTTGCCGGATTGCAGACCGCTATTGATTTACAGAAAAAAGGAAATTTTGATGTTACTCTGGTTTCCGACCGGGACTATCTATACTTATTTCCGGTTTCCATTTGGGTGCCTGTTCATATCAAGGAATTTGATGACGTAAAAATTCCATTGGCCGACATTCAAAAAAAATATCCATTTGAGGTTATTATCGATAAGGTTACAGAAATTCATGCTGCCAGGAATGAAGTAATCTGCGAAAAGAACACCTTAACTTACGATTATCTGGTTATTGCTTTTGGAGCTGAAAAAATTCAACACAAAGGAATTAACCATACCTTATCGATATGTGCAAAGCCCGAAATGGCTGTAGACATTCGTAACCGAATTGATGAATTGGTTCAAAAAGGAAGTGGGAAAATAGCAATCGGATTTGGTGGAAATCCAAAAGACAAATCGGCTGTGCGCGGCGGCCCAGCTTTCGAATTAATGTTCAACATTCACAATTACCTGAAAAACAAAAAGCTCAGGGAAAATTTCGAACTGACTTTTTTTGCTCCGATGGACGAACCAGGCGCTAAAATGGGCAAAGGTGCGTTGGCGATGATGGACAAAATGTTTACCAACTATAAGATCAACAAACGGTTCGGAAAGAAGATTAAAGAGTTTGTTTCGGACGGAGTAATTTTCGAAGATGATTCGAAGCTGGATTCTGATCTTGTCATATTTATTGCAGCTGGAACAGGACCAGCAGCCTTAAAAACATCGGATTTAACGCTGTCTGAATCAGGATTTATAAAAATTGACAATTCCGGGCAGGCTGCCGGATTCCCGAATGTTTATGCCATTGGCGATATTGCGGCACTGGAAGGACCTGACTGGATTGCCAAACAAGGACATATTGCCGAACTCATGGGAAGAAACGCCGCATTCAATATCATTGAAACAGAGAAAGGAAGCGATAAAAGAAAGGGCTATCAGGAGCATTTGAATATTCTGTGCGTGATGGATACAGGCAATGGAGCAGCTTTTGTTTTCCGAGATGGCAAAAAAGCGTTTATGATTCCGATGCCGGTTGTTGGTCATTGGCTAAAAAAAGGCTGGGGTGTATATTCCAAATTAACTAAAGTGGGGAAATTTCCGCGTTTGCCTGGATTGTAAAAACCAGAGAATGGTTCAGTCCCAAAGCTGAACAAATTTCAATCGCTCTTAAAAAAACCACAATTTCAACTCACTTGAATTATGACGCGCAACATGTTAAAATTACTGGTCAACATTCGAATGATCATTTTATCGGTTCTGGGTATTTTGCTCTATATTGCTTATTCTCATTATCAAATTTCACTGTGGTACATTTTGCTGGCAGGAGTAATTCTGGGAGTCATATTTGGCAAAGTTTTTTGTCGGTGGGTATGTCCAATGGGATTAATTATGGAAGTAATGATGAGCATGAGCGGAGATGGGAAAATCCGCAAAATGTATCAGTACCATAAGATTGGCTGCCCTATCGCCTGGATTTCAGGATTTCTCAACAAGTTTTCACTCTTCCGGATAAAAATAAACAACGAAAGCTGTAAAAATTGCGGCATTTGCGACAAGCAATGTTACATCGTTGAAATGGAACCTGTAAAATACAGCTTATACAAACCGGAGATGGAAAAACCCGGCTACAGTTACACCTGTTCCAAATGCCTGAAATGTGTCGCAGCATGCCCCAACGGAAGTCTTCAATACAAAATATTCAAGTCTTAATATCAAAATCGCCTGTTTATAATATCATTTTTAATTCCAGAATGGAATACCCAACCAATCATCCCTTTAGCAGGTGAATATTTTATCAGGGTTGTTTCAATGGCTATTAGGCATGTTCACCGGTGAAAGTCTCAATCAAAAGAAAAATCGTTGCTCTAGAAGAGCATTTAGCAGTATATAAAACTCCCAAGATAACCAATCATACCGTGCTGTTAAAATTAATCAAGATGTTCTAAACCATATAAATATCTGGAAATCATTCAGGGAAATTCCCAACCGCCATCCAAATAATTCGTAAACTTCATCAACTAAAAATCACTACACCATGAACAACACTTTGATGGTTTATTTGAATAAAAGGCTGCATCAGAATGATCCAAGGTTTCTGGCAGCTAATACTCAACCCGGACCAGTAATTTGTATTTCTAGAGAAGTTGGATGCGGGGGGCTTAACATTGCCAGAATACTGGCTACTGAACTGGACAAACAATTTAGCTGCACCAGATGGAAGGTGTTGAGTAAAGAAATCCTACAGGAAAGCTCACGGGAACTAAGCATGGAGCCGAATAAACTCAGAAAATATCTAAAGGAAGGAGACCGTAGCATCTTTGATGATATTCTGACAGCTTTCAATGAAAAAAGATTTAAAAGCGATAAAAGAATCACAAAAACGCTTATTGATCTCATTTCAACCTTTGCTAACGACGGACGCTGCATTATCGTAGGTAGAGCCGGTCATATTATTGCAAGGGATATTGAAAAATCGCTGCTCATTAAATTAACGGCTCCGCATGACTGGCGGGTTAAACAAATCATGCAGAAAAACAAACTTAACTTCAGGGAAGCTGTTGAATTCATCGAAAAAACAGAGAAGGAAAGAGCGAATTTCAGAAAACACATTGGCGGAGCTCAGGCAAACGCCGATGAATTTGACCTGACAATCAACTTATCCAGAATGAAAATTGAAGACATTATTGGTTTAATCCGTTTCACGGCTCAAACCAAAGGATTACTTGATGCTAATAAAAGTAAAGTAGAAGTTTTCTAATAATTTCAGGTTGAGTTTTTCAACCTGAAATCTGAAATTTGAAATTATTTCACCCATTTATCCAGCCATTGTTTAAACACTCTTTGCCATAAAATTCCATTCTGAGGTTGCAATACCCAATGGTTCTCTTCAGGAAAAATCAGCATCTGGGCAGGAACACCCTGTAAAATAGCAGCATTGAATGCGGCCATTCCCTGTGAAGCAAGAATGCGGTAATCTTTCTCTCCGTGAATGATCAGAATCGGAGTATCCCATTTGTCAATAAACAGGTGTGGTGAATTCGCATAAGATCGTTGAACAACAGGATTTGATTTGTCCCAGTATGGTCCGCCTAAATCCCAGTTTACAAACCACATTTCGTCGGTTTCCAAATATTGTTGTTCAAAATTGAACATCCCGTCGTGCGCAATAAAAGCTTTGAACCGTTTTTCATGATGACCAGCCAGCCAATATGCCGAGAATCCGCCATAGCTAGCTCCAACACAAGCAAGTTTATCCTTGTCAACAAAAGGTTCTTTGGCTAATGCGTCAATAGCTGAAAGGTAATCTTTCATGTTCTGCCCACCATAATCACCGCTAATCTGTTCCAGCCATTCCATCCCAAAACCAGGCAAACCACGCCGGTTCGGTGCAACAACAATATATCCGTTTGCTGCCATCTGCTGGAAATTCCAGCGGTACGACCAAAACTGGCTCACCGTTCCCTGAGGCCCCCCCTGACAATACAGAATCGTTGGATATTTTTTATTCGGATCAAAATGAGGCGGATAAATAACCCACACCAGCATATCTTTATTATCAGTGGTTTTCACCAAGCGTTTTTCAACATTTCCAAAGGTTAACTGATCCGTCAGTTCTTTTGTTACTGAAGTCAGCGGCTGATCTTTTCCTGTTAACGGATCAACCAGATACAGTTCAGCAGGTTGCGACATCGATACTTTTTCGGCTACCAATCCGCCTTTGGCTTCAGCCACAGTCAGGTAATTGTGAGTTCCATCGGTTAAGCGCGTTATTTTTTCCCCGTCCAGATCTAAACGGTAAATCTCGTCAGTAGCACGAATATCGCTGATGAAAAAAATTGATTTCCCATCATTCGACCAACTCAGGTTGTTACAGTTCTGATCGAACTGTGTGGAATAATCTTTTTTGACTCCCGTAGCCAGTTCTCCAATAAAAAGTCGCGATTTGTCAGATTCGTAACCATCGCGTTCCATACTTTCCCAGGCCAGATATTTACCGTCAGGAGAAAATACCGGGCTTTTATCGTAGCCCATTTCGCCTTCAGAAAAATTAACCGTTGTTTTTTCCGGAAGAGAATAAATATATATTTCAGAATTGGTTGATAAGGTATATTCTTTCCCTGTCATTTTCTTACAGGTATAAGCAATCTGTTTCCCATCCGGACTCCACGCAATTTCTTCCATTCCACCCATAGGTTTCATTGGACTGTCAAAATGCTCTCCTTCCATGATATCATATTCATTGGTCGTTTTACCTTCAGAATAAGAAGCAATAAAAATATGACTGTAAGTATAATCATGCCAGCTGTCCCAATGATGGTACATCAGATCGTTCTCCAGCCGCGCATTTGCCTTCGGCAAATCAGGAAATAAATCGTGAATATCCTGATCGAGTTTGACGTTGGCTGTATATAAAATGCGAGTTCCTTCGGGTGAATATTTAAACCCTGTGATTCCACCTTTTACACTTGTTAGCTGAACCGAATTATTCCCATCTGTATCTATTTCCCACATTTGGGTATCTCCGGATTTAGATGATAGAAATCCGATTTTCTTTCCATCAGGACTCCAGACTGCCGAAGATTCTTTCTCCGGAGTATCAATTAGTTTAACAGGTTCGCCTCCAGAAACCGGAACGATGTATAAATCGCGAAATGATTTATTTTCCCCGATGTTATAATTGGTTACGGAATACAAAACGGTTGTTCCATCAGGCGAAACAACGGGTTCTCCTACCCTGCCGAAACTCCATAAAACTTCAGGAGTCATGACATCAGAAGTCAGTTTAGGAATTTCCGGATTAGAATTTTTAGTCATTTCGTTGGTTGTTTTCTGATTTGAACATGAAAACATAATAGCTACCAAGGCAAGCGTAGAAGCAGTTTTAATCATGCCGGTTAATTTAATATCCATGTTTTACAATTAATAAAGGCTGTGAAATTAAGTATTGTCAGCCAATAAAAAAACGGAAAGCACCTGTTATTAAATAACAGATGCTTTCTGAAGTCATTGAATTGATTGAAACAGTAATTAATACTTATATTCTCCGGTGTATTCAAAATCATTACCATCGAATCCTTTGGCAATCACTTTAAACTGGGTACTGGTTTTTCCTTCAACCTGAAGAGCGCTTAAATCAAAAGTAACAATCGCCGAAAGCGGAATACGGTCGGTATCGTCATTGGTATTATGCCTTAATTCCAAAACAACAGGGCCGTTTTCGGGATCGATAACTCCAGGTTGCTTGACCAGATTGATGTAATGGATTTCGTTACCGCCCCAGTATTGCAGCTCGAAATTCAACATATCATTCTTGATCCATTTGTCTTTAACCCGAATTGGATCATTCCCGATACTGTCTTCAATTTCAGGTGTAATATCCAAAATACCTTTATAAAGAATCTTTCGCAGGGAATTAATCTTCACATAATACTCTTCATTATGTTCCGGATTATCTTTATTCCCCAAAATAGTAAAGTTGGTCAATACCCGTTCGTTGTTCTCCACCTCATGCGACCAGCCTGAATTGGCCAGCGGGTAAAGCACTTCCCCATCGTCCATCAGAATGGTAAATGTTTCGGAATCAGTAGCTTTATTTACCAATCCGAAACCAACCCATGCATCGTTTAACGAATATCCGTCATCATCCAAATCACAGCCCGGCAAAAAACTGAACAGGGCACCCATCGCTAAAATAAATACTAATTTTTTCATTTTATTGTCTATTTTTAAATGTTTTCATTTTGCATATTCTTTAATCGGAGATTTAAAATGCTTAACACAACCAATTGAAGAAATCTGCAGGCTTTCTTTAATTGTATATTCACTAGATACAGGAAGGTGTGATTTGGTTGCGTTAGTTGATTATTTTTTCAGAAGGATTTTAAGCAAACAAAAAGGTGTTTGGCATAGCAATTGATATATCATATGTATATATTTATATATCTCAATTCGAATGAACAAAGATTTCGAAGTGATGAAAATTCAGAAAACAAATACAACTAATTAGTAAATAAAATGTTATGAGACAACTCGTTTTAACACTGGCTGCAGTGGCCATCATCTTTTCGGCCTGTGGAAATCAAAAAAAAGAAGGCAAAAAAAATACCGACATCATCAACTCTGCTGCAAAATCAGGCAGTTCAGCAAGTTCTGAAAAATTAACAAAAGCGATGTTCATTCAGAAGGTTTGGGATTACACCAAATCACCAGACGATTTTAAATACCTTGGGAGCAAGCCAGCTATAATTGATTTTTATGCTGACTGGTGTGGTCCATGCAAAATTGCAAGTCCGATTCTTGATGAAATCGGAAGCGAATATGACGGAAAAATACAGGTTTATAAAATCGATACCGACAAGGAGCATGAATTGGCACAGGTTTTTGGGATCAGCGGAATTCCTGCATTTCTATATATCCCTGCAAACGGAAAACCAGTCATGATGTCAGGTATTGGCAGATCAAAAGAAGATACAAAAAAGATGTTTATTGAGAACATCGAGAAGTATCTGTTGGTGAAAAAATAGAAAGGCAAAGCCCTTTTGGAAGTGGGGGCGCTACCTGCAGCTGCACTCCCACTATTAAAACAAAACCCCGGAATAAATCCCGGGGTTTTCTATTATCAAAAAAAAGTTCAAAACTATTTTGCTCTTTCGAGTACAATGGTTTTTGTTGGCTGATCGCAAACTTCTGCTGGTCCCCAGTACTGAATAGGCCCGGGATAAACGAATGAAGTTTCGATGGCCCATTTTTCACGATTGGCGGCCAGATATTTAAACGGAGCGCCATTCAGTTCAACCAATGCTTTCTGAATTACCGGTTTCATTTGTCCATTTCGCTGTTCCATATTCATCATCATAGTTACCGGAACACCACCTGCAATCCATTCAGCAGCTGGGGCTGTTAGATTACTAATCGATGAAAGGTAACCTGTTTTACCTTCGACAATAAGGAACGCTGCATTGTACCCCAGTGAATAACAATAATCAGCATCAAAGTTGGAAGGAGCTGCACAACGACCTTCGTAACCAAAGAAGTGATACTGTGTCCCAAATTTTCCAGTGAAATTACCGGCTTTTTTCTTTTCCTTTAATTGACTTTTTACCATTTCTCCCAACAGTTTCTCCGTTTCAATCAGCGATACCTGTACGTTTCCATGAGGATCACGATCCAGAGTTAATTGATCCGCAATACTATGGGGCAGTGAAGTATATAACTTTGCAGTTTCAGAGGATAAAATTCCAGTCACAAACGAACGACCTTCAGTTTTACTGGAAAATGATTTGAATTTTTCTTCCGTTTCAGAACCTTCTGCAAGCAAGTTGTTCAACTCCGAAATCAGGGCTTTCATTTCCGGAATAAATTCAACCAAACCTTCAGGAATTAAAGCTACCCCGAAGTTTTCACCGTTGATAGCTCGTTTTGCAATAATGTTTGCCATGTAATCAACGATTTCGCTCAAAGTCTGCTTTTTAGCGGCAACTTCTTCCGAAATTAAGGTAATGTTTGGCTGAGTCTGTAAAGCACATTCCAAACCGATGTGTGAGGCAGAGCGTCCCATTAGTTTGATAAAATGCCAGTATTTTTTTGCTGAAACAGCATCACGTTCAACGTTACCTATCAATTCAGAATAGACTTTGGTGGCTGTATCAAAACCAAATGAAGTTTCGATCATATCGTTTTTCAGGTCACCATCAATGGTTTTGGGACATCCGATCACCTGTATCCCGCTATTTTTTGCAGCATAATATTCAGCCAAAACACATGCATTGGTATTGCTGTCGTCGCCTCCAATAATAACCAACGCTTTAATATCCAATTGTTTTAATATTTCAGCTCCTTTGTCAAACTGGGCATCTTCTTCAAGTTTGGTACGTCCTGAACCAATTATATCGAAACCACCGGTATTGCGGTATTCGTCAATAATTTCTGATGTCAGTTCTATGTATTGGCGATCGACAAGTCCACCAGGGCCACCCTGGAAACCAAACAATTTACTATCGGGATTGATATTTTTGATACCATCGAAAATACCCGAAATAGTATTGTGTCCACCCGGAGCCTGACCTCCTGAAAGGATAACTCCTACATTTACTGCCTGATATTGTTTTTTTCCGATGCCTGCCTCAAAAGTAATAATAGGCATGCCATACGTATTGGGGAAAAGTTTTTTAATATCAACCTGATCGGCAATTGATTGAGTTTTCTCACCTTCAACCAATTTTATTGTCGATTTTAATGAGATTGGAAGTTTAGGCTGATATTTAGCCCGTTCTGATTGTAATGCACTTATGGTCATAGTTTTATTTTTTGAGAGTATTTGCATTTTTGAAATCAGGGCAAAAGTAAAATAAAACCATGGGTTTTACCATCAGATTGAACACATATTCAACCTATTTAAAGTAAATTTAAAGAGATCAGATCAACCAATCAGAAAATCAGCAATATTGCCTAAGCTACTGGCTTTCCCTTTGTGAAATTCGCTGTATTTACATTTAGCACAGGTGACAACTGTAAATTTTTTATTCTGAATATCAAAAAATCGTGAAAACCCTTTTCCTGTGGTACGGATTTCATCCACTTCTGCCTGTGTGTTACCACATTTCGGACAATGATACTTTGACTGTTGCATGGGTTATTAGCTTGAATGTTATTAGCTTAATACTAAATAGATACTATTTTGTTGTAATTGTTGCCGGATTGTCAGTTGTCATCCATTTTTTCTGATCACTGCGACTGATCACTGAATTTCCTCTTCCGGTTCGTCCTTTGTTGTGATTTCTACCGTTCGCCGGGCATCACGGAGTGCTTTCGTAATAATCCATTCAATTTGTCCGTTTGCACTGCGAAACTCCTGTGCGGCCCATTTTTCAATGGCATTATACACATCAGGGTCCAGACGCAATACAAATGATTTTTTCTTTGCCATAACTTTTCCTTTCCTCTTTATTCAATCCAAACTCATTATGAACAAAAACCGGTTTCACCTGAAGATTTTATTTGGTTTGGATTTTTATCCATGTTAAAATCTCCGTCAAAGCTATTGGAGAAATAGTCTGTTCTATTGTTGCATATTCCGACGGTATGCCAGTTTTACATTCCTGAAACAAGTGGTTTAAGTTTGGAAGCACAATTGTTGTAACTTTTTTATTTCCTCCTTTTATCAATGCTTTTTTAATTTCTTCTAAATTTTCTTTTGGAGGAACTTGCAGATCTTTTTCTCCGTTGATTGCCAATACCGGACATTTAACTTTTTCCAAAGCGACTGCTGGATTGTAATTAATAAAAAATAGCATCCACGGACTTGTAATCTGATTGACTTGTAGTTTCACAAAATCATCTTCGCTCATTCCTCCAAGTTTTTCTACATTTGGATCATCTTTTAGTGCTTGTTTCAGATAATCTGACAAATCAGTTTTTAATTGCTCCGGACTTTTTGATTTAGCTACAATATCAAAAACACCTGTATTAATTATTTTTGCATTTTGCAATTCGATTTCACTAACGCCAGATGCTTTTCCGATTAATTCCTGCTGTAATAAAAGCAATTGGTCACCTGGTATTCCTGTTCCGGCTAACAGTACAATAAAAGCGATGTCTTTGGAACCTGCTGCTACCATTGGTGCTATTATTCCTCCTTCGCTATGTCCAATTAAACCGATTTTATTCTTATTAATCTCCTTTCTGGTTTGCAAAAAGGATATTCCTGCCTCAACATCCGATGAGAAGTCTATACTTGTTGCGGTTGTAAAGTCTCCTTTTGAGGCTCCTGTTCCTCTGTCGTCGAAACGCAAAACAGCTATTCCATTTTTTGTCAAATAGTCAGACAATACCAGAAAGGGTTTGTGCCCCATAAATTCTTCATCTCTATTTTGTGGTCCACTTCCACTAATTAAAATGACAGCAGAGAAAAGGCCTTCTTTTTTCGGTAATGTTAAAGTTCCGGCTAATGTTATATCTGCTTTCGTATTTTCAAAAGTAACTTCTTCTTCATAGTATGAATACGGTCTTATCGGTTCCTGTGGTCTAACAAGTTTTTCTTTTTCAACCGTTTCTTTTGACAAGTTCAAAGGGAAAGACTGTCCACTTTGCTTGAAATTACCTACTATGATCTTGTTATTATCTAAAGTTCCTTCATATTCAATTCTTAAATTTGAAACAGTTAGTTTTAAAGACGAGTTCTCAAAACTTGTTGAAGTTACTGGAATGCCTGTTGCATGTTGGTCGGGGCTGTCCATTGTTGAACTGAATCCATTTTCGGTTTTACAAATGTTGAATACAATTCTTAATTGTGTTCCCGAAACCTTTAAAACTCCGTTCCATTGTCCTGATATGTCTTGCCCAAAAGCAAGAGTTGCTGCAAGAATTCCCAAAGCGAATGCAATCATATGTATTTTCATAATAAGGGGATTTTATGAATTACTTTAAACGCAGTTTGTTTATTTTGACTTCATCATTTTCTCCATGGCATACATCAAGGCTTGTGAACGCTGAGTTCCAAATAACACTTTTCTACCATTTTTCAGATAGAGCTGTAATCCAATATTTCCACTCACATTGTATGCTCTTCCCCATTTGAATCTTTTTTTAATACCCCAACCTCCATAGTCTAAAATCGGACTGTATTTCCGGATTTCAAACCGGTGAATTTCTTCCTTCAAAATGAGTTTGGTCTTAGAAATAAGCGGTGAAAATCGGTAATGAATTCCATCCTTATCAACCGAAACTTCCAGTTTCATGGAGAAAAAAAGCCAAAGCATCATTCCCATTGCAAAGAACAATACAATTAATACTGCATTTGGAGCAGGATTGTCGCCAACCTGGATTCCTCTTACAGTCTGCTGAAAAAGTGCATAAATGCTAAAAATCATTGAAGGAATAATTGCAATTAGAATAGCGACAATGAACCACCATTGCCTGAATTGTTGCGTTTCCTTAAAAAAGACCGTATTTATTTTCATTACTGATAAAGTGTACCGGTATTTACTACCGGAGTAGCTTCCTTATCGCCGCACAAAACCACCAGCAGATTGCTCACCATGGTTGCTTTCTTGTCTTCATCAAGGATCACAATATCACGTTTGCTGAGCTCAGCCAAAGCCATTTCAACCATACTCACTGCACCCTCAACGATCTTGAATCTTGCGGCAACAATAGCAGTTGCCTGTTGGCGCTTCAACATGGCCTGAGCAATTTCCTGGGCATAGGCAATGTAATTGATACGGGCTTCAATCACATGAATTCCGGCGATATCAAGCCTTTCCCGAATCTCATTTTCGAGTTCATGGTTTACTTCTTCACCACCGTCACGCAAAGTAATTTTGGCATGATCATCTTCAATATTATCATACGGATATAAACCAGCCAGTTTACGCAGTGCGGCTTCGCTTTGCACTACCACAAAATGTTCGTATTCATCAACACCAAAAGCTGCGCGGTAAGTTTCTTCCACCTTCCATACCAATACAAGACCGATCATTATCGGGTTTCCCAGTTTGTCGTTCACTTTAATGGGTTCGCTGTTAAAATTTCGTGCCCGAAGTGAAAATTTCTTTTTAACGAAAAAAGGATTTACCCAAAAAAATCCATTGTCTTTAATCGTCCCTTTGTATGCTCCAAATAAAACCAACACGTAACACTGATTCGGATCGACTGCCAGAAAGCCAGGTACCAGAAACACAAACAGAACAACCAACACCATCGAGGGAATAATCAAATGGTTAATAAAACCGGCTATCGCCAATGCCAGAAATAAAACTTCAAGCAAAATGAATAAATAACCGGAGCGGGCATTAAATAATTTTTCCATACCATCAAAATTAAGTTATATTGATACTAAATTGATATCACGAATATAACTAAAAAAACACCTTTGTCAAGATGTTTTTAAATACTTTTTTTGGGTTCAGTTCAGATTCAATTCAATATTTCCAGTTTTTCCTGATTTAAGAACTTCGTATTGCGATGCAAAATTTAAAATCGCATCAATACTACTTTGCGAAGGCTCATATCCCAAGGGGTCAACATTCATGGTATAATTCTCAGAATCATTATAACTAAACGGAAAGATTTTAACTTCTTTCTTCCTGAAATAATATGAATTGATCAAATAATTCAAGGTAGATAATCTACTCATAGGCTTAATATTTCTGTTTTGTTTATTGTAAAGAAATAACGCCGTCAGAGTAATAATATTGTAACCAGACAACTAATTTTTTGTAAGAATAAGGTTTTTTTTCTCTATCATTTTACGGAGGTTAATCAAAGCATAACGCATACGTCCCAAAGCAGTATTAATGCTAACATCAGTCAATCCTGCAATTTCCTTAAAACTAAGTCCCTGAAAATGTCGCATCAGGATAACCTGACGCTGATCCTCAGGCAATTCCTCGATTAAAAGACGCACATCGCTGGTGATTTGATCGTAAACCAGTTTATCTTCAATCGTTTCCTCCGAATATCTCTGGGAATTAAAAAGATCAATACTGGTATCATCGTTTGAAGTTGTGTTCAGTAATTTTTCTTTTCTGAAATGATCGATAATCAGATTGTGTGAAATACGCAGCACCCAGGAAATAAATTTACCGTTTTCTGTATATTTTCCAGTTTTCAACGATCGGATGACCTTAATGAAAGTATCCTGAAAAATATCTTCGGCAAGATGATGGTTCTTAACAATTAAAACGATGTAGGTAAAAACTCTCTTTTTATGGCGTGTAATCAGCATTTCTATCGCAATCTGATCGCCATCTACAAATTGTTTTACGAGCGAATTATCGCTCAGATCTTCTGTTCTGGACATTACTCTGAATTATTATGTGACTGTTTTCAATAATTAATAGAGTATAGTTCCTTCGATAGGCAAGCTTTTTTTAATGAGAGTTAAACAATTTGCTAATTTTGTGCTCGTAAAATTGAATCATTTTTTTCAATAAAACAAATTTCTTGATTTATAACCCTATAACAAATGAGTTCATCTTCAAAAAAATCATCATACATTCAAATAAAAGGCGCCAGAGTTCATAATCTTAAAAACATCGATCTCAACATCAATCGCAATAAATTTATTGTAATCAGCGGATTGTCAGGTTCAGGAAAGTCATCGTTGGCGTTCGACACGCTCTATGCTGAAGGTCAGCGTCGTTATGTCGAAAGTTTATCATCGTATGCCCGTCAGTTTTTGGGGCGGATAAACAAGCCTGAGGTTGATTTTATTAAAGGAATACCTCCGGCAATTGCCATTGAGCAAAAGGTGAACACCCGCAATCCACGATCGACGGTTGGCACTTCAACCGAAACTTACGATTACCTGAAACTTCTTTTCGCACGGATCGGAAAAACCATCTCTCCGGTTTCAGGAAAAGAAGTCAAACAACAACACGTAAGTGATGTGATCAACTTTATTCTGTCGTTTCCTGAAAGCACCCGCTTAATGATTGCAGCTCCCCTGAAAACGAATAACGGACGCACCTTGGTTCAGGAGGCAGAATTATTGATTCAGCAAGGATTTAGCCGGCTTGAAATAGATAATGAAATCATAAGAATTGACGAGATTCTAAAGGAGAATAATCAAAATAAATGCAAGGACTCAAACTGCAACATCGTGATTGACCGAGCAACAGTAATCAACGATAAAGACAATATGAGCAGGATTGCAGATTCGGTTCAAACAGCATTTTTTGAAGGACATGGCGAATGTATTGTTAAAATTTATCAGGAAGCTGAAATTACGGAAGAGCATTTCTCTAATCTTTTTGAAGCCGATGGAATTGAATTCGAGGAACCTTCGGTACACATGTTCAGTTTTAACAACCCCATCGGAGCTTGTAAAACCTGCGAAGGATACGGAAAAGTTATCGGGATTGATGATGATCTGGTTATCCCTAACAAATCACTATCGGTTTACCAGGATGCTGTTGCCTGCTGGAAAGGCGATAAAATGAGAGAATGGAAAGACGAGCTGGTTTATGCCGCCGAAAAATTCAATTTCCCAATTCACAAACCGTATTACGAACTGAGCGAAGAGCAACGTCAACTTTTATGGACAGGCAACCAGCATTTTCAGGGATTGAATAAGTTTTTCAAAATGCTTGAAGAAAACGCTTATAAAATTCAATACCGGGTCATGCTTTCAAGATACAGAGGAAAAACAAGTTGCCCCGATTGCCGGGGAACTCGTCTAAAAAAGGAGGCTATGTATGTAAAAGTAAGCGAAAAATCAGTTCAGGACTTGGTGTTATTACCAATTGATGAGCTGCAGGAATTCTTCTTAAACATAAAACTCTCAGAACACGATACCAAAATAGCTGAACGAATATTAACCGAAATAAACAACCGGCTTGACTTTTTAACCGATGTCGGTCTAGGTTATTTAACCCTGAACCGGCTTTCCTCAACTTTGTCGGGTGGAGAATCGCAGCGAATTAATCTGGCTACCTCGCTGGGGAGCAGTCTGGTTGGTTCCATGTATATTCTGGACGAACCCAGCATTGGCCTGCATTCGCGCGACACAGGACGATTAATCCGTGTTTTGCGAAAATTGCAAAAACTGGGAAATTCCGTCCTGGTTGTTGAGCATGACGAAGAGATTATGCGGGAAGCAGATGAAATCATCGACATTGGTCCGCTGGCAGGTCGCCTGGGCGGTGAAGTTGTTTTTCAGGGAACTCACGAACAGTTGGAAGCGTCTTCAGAAAGTATGACGGCCAAATACCTGACCGGAAGATTAAAAATTGACATCCCTCAGACCCGGAGAAAATGGAGCAACTTCATTGAAATTACCGGCGCCCGCGAAAACAATCTAAAGAATGTGAATGTGAAATTTCCGCTCAATACCATTTGTGTGGTTACTGGAGTAAGTGGTTCCGGAAAATCGTCGCTCGTTTCAAAGGTTTTGTATCCGGCGCTGGCAAAGATGTTTGGAGCATTCAGTGAAAAAACCGGACAGCACGACATGATCAGCGGCGACTTCAACCTGATTACTTCCGTCGAATTTGTCGATCAGAATCCGATCGGAAAATCATCACGATCGAATCCGGCAACCTATCTGAAAGTTTACGACGAAATCAGGAAATTATACTCCGAACAGCAAGCTTCAAAATTCAGCGGATTTAAACCGTCTCATTTTTCATTCAACATTGAAGGCGGACGATGCGAGGAATGTCAGGGTGAAGGCGAGATTACTGTTGAAATGCAGTTTATGGCCGATATTCATCTTCTTTGTGAAAGTTGCAAAGGAAAACGTTTCAGAGAAGAAATTCTCGAAATCACATTTGAAGGAAAAAACATCTATGATATTCTCGATTTAACTGTTGATGAAGCAATCGATTTCTTCGGAAGTAACAAGTCAACCTCAGCAAAAAAAATTGCCAAACTGTTAAAACCACTTCAGGATGTCGGTCTGGGCTATGTAAAACTCGGACAATCATCAAGCACTTTGTCTGGCGGAGAGAGCCAGCGCATTAAACTGGCATCTTTTCTGGCCAAAGAGAAAGTGAGTCCGTCCTTGTTTATTTTCGATGAGCCAACAACCGGTCTCCATTTTCACGATATCCGCAAACTGCTTGATTCGTTCAATGCACTGATTGCCCGCGGACATAGCATCATCATTATTGAACACAATCTGGATGTGATTAAATGTGCCGATTGGGTGATCGATATAGGTCCGGAAGGCGGGAAAGATGGCGGAAAGATTATTTTTGAAGGGAAGCCCGAAGATCTCATCAATATTCCGGAGTCGTACACCGGGGCTGCGTTGAAAGGAAAGCTTCAAAAAGAAGCTAATCCCTGAGTTTCACAAAACAGGCTTCAGAATCAACTGAAGACAGTCACGACTATGCGGCGCCGGCCACCAAAATTGCGGAATTCGCACAAATAAATGCCCTGCCAGGTTCCGAGATTAAGTCGGTGGTTCGTGATTGGAATGGTCAGACTGGCGCCTATCAGCGACGATTTTAAGTGCGCCGGCATGTCGTCGCTTCCTTCCAGAATATGTGTAAATGAAGGGTCATTCTCCGGAACAAGCTTATTCATAAAGGTTTCGAAATCATACCTCACCGACGGATCGGCATTTTCATTCAGACTAATTCCGGCAGAAGTATGCTGAAGCAGAATATTAACCATTCCTTTTTCCGGAAGCTGAGTTAACTTTTGTTCTATCAGATCAGTTATCAGATGATAACCACGTTTAAATGCAGGTAAAGTCAATTCGAATTGTTCGATCATACTTCGAGTGTTTTTAGTTTATTAGCGATATATAGTTCTTCGTATAATCCTGAATGACTAATCGTTAAGACCAGTACGCTCCATCAATTCCTGAAGTTTTTCAATTTTGATTTTTCGCTCATACGAAAAATCAGGGCTTGTTTCCTGAAGATGAGTAAATAAAAACAGCGATTTACGAAGATAAGCCGCTTTGGTGAGGGTAAAGGAATGTTCGATTTCCTGACCAAGGATCAGCAAAATATCAGCCAGTTTTCCCAACTGATCCTCTTTGGTGAAAACCTCTTTGACCAGCGATAAAAATTCCTCATTTTCAAGAATAATTATCTGGTCAATATCCAGTTTTAACTCCTGAATCAAAGATTCTTTAACAACAGATTCAATTTGTCCCTGTTGATTTTCCTCTTTCATTTTAAGTATCCGGCGAAGCAAAATGGCCAGAAAAATTCCCATTTCTTCAATTTGTCGTATAAGGTAGTCGCGTGAAGCCATAGCGTTAAAAAAAATACAGTTTAGAATTCAGCTCTTAAACATCGGTAAAACTCAACAAAAATAATCGAACTAAACAATTTATAGAATCATGACCAGTTAATTATTCAGATAATATTATTTTTGCCTGCATGAGGTCAATGAAATCAATTTTAATCCTGCTCGCCCTGTTTCTGAGTTTCACAAGCTTATATGCTCAAAGCAATAACGCAACTTTATTTGGAAAAGTTACTGACGGAAACGGGAAACCGCTTGAATTAGCCAATATTTCATTAAAAAACACGACCATAGGAACTGTTTCAAACCGCGACGGAGCTTATTTATTACGCATTCCGGCAAAAAAACCTGTAGTGATTGTATTTTCGGTGATCGGCTATCAATCGGTTGAAAAAAAGATTACTGCAACGGAAGAACAACGGATGGAACTGAACATTACCCTTCTGCAAATTGATCAGGAAATTGGCGAAGTTCAAGTCACCCAGCACCGACGCAATAAAAACAACATGAGCCGGATCGATGCCAAATACCTGACCAGCATGACTGATGCCGGCACCGGAGGCGTTGAGGCATTGATAAAAACACTGCCCGGAGTTTCGACGAACAATGAACTGAGTTCACAATATTCGGTACGCGGTGGAAACTTTGACGAAAACCTCGTGTATGTCAACGACATTGAAGTTTACCGGCCATTTTTGATCCGGGCAGGACAACAGGAAGGAATGAGTTTTATTAATTCAGACATGGTATCCTCCATCGAATTTTCGGCTGGTGGATTCGATGCCAAATATGGTGATAAAATGTCATCGGTTCTCGACATCAAATACCGGAAACCAACCGAATTTGCAGGATCTGTATCGGCCAGTTTTTTGGGCGGTTCGCTGCAACTGGAAGGCCTCAGCAAAAATGGAAAATTTTCACACATCACCGGAATACGTTACAAAACCAACCGGTATTTATTGGGCACCCTGGACGAAAAAGGGGAATATAATCCACAGTTTATTGATGCGCAAACGTACCTGACCTACAAATTCAGTCAGTCATTTGATGTTTCATTCCTTGGAAACCTGGCACAAAACCAGTATAATTTCATACCCCAAACCAGAGAAACCAGCTTCGGAACAATAAATAAAGCGTACAACGCAACAATCTATTTTGAGGGACAGGAAGTTGATCAATTCGTAACAGGCACAGGCGCACTGATCGCCAATTACCATCCCGGCAATCACCTGAACCTGAAATTTATCGCTTCGGTTTTCCATTCCAAAGAGGAAGAAACCTATGACATTTTAGGACAATATTATTTGAACGAACTGGAACAGAATATTGAGTCAGGAAACACAGGGGACAGCGTACTGAACATCGGCATTGGCACTTTCCTGAATCATGCCAGAAACTACCTGGATGCCACTGTTTACAGCTTCGAGCACAAAGGGGCCTATAATTCTGAACATCACCTGGTAAACTGGGGAATCAAGGTTCAGACTGAGAAAATTGACGACAAAATGAATGAATGGGTCATGCGCGACTCAACCGGATATTCCATTCCGTACGATGGAAATGAGATTAAACTTTACAGCACCCTAAATTCCAATAACATCATGAGCTCAACACGGCTGAACGCCTACCTTCAGGATACATACCAGATCCCCATCAGCAAAGGGTCTTTGTATGCAACCGGAGGAATTCGTGCTCAATACTGGACATTTTCTGAAGAGTTTTTGCTTAGCCCCAGAGCCACCTTGCGCTATTATCCGGAGTGGAATTCCAATTTAGTGTTTCATCTTTCAGGAGGAATCTATAATCAACCCTCATTTTATAAGGAATTAAAAGACAGCATTGGCCAAATTAGTCGCAACACCAAGGCTCAACGCTCAGCTCAGATCGTTTTGGGCACCGACTATATTTTCCGTGCATGGGACCGGCCATTTAAATTCACCTCCGAAATGTATTACAAATTCATGACACACCTGATTCCCTATCAGATTGACAATGTGCTGATCAGGTATCTGCCCGATCAGCAAGCTAAAGGTTACACCACTGGATTGGATTTGAAAGTAAACGGCGAATTTGTCAGTGGCATCGAATCGTGGGCCAGCCTTTCGGTCATGAAAACCGAAGAAGACATTCTGAATGATGGTCATGGATACATTCCACGGCCTACCGATCAACGCTTCAGTTTTAGCGTTTTCTTTCAGGATTATTTGCCCGGAAATCCTACCTGGAAAATGAACATGACCGCATTTTACGGCTCACGGCTCCCTACCGGACCACCCAATTCAGAAAGGTACATGGATCAATTTCGCATCCCTCCATATCGCCGTATCGACATCGGTTTTTCAAAAGTACTGATCAATCAGGATCATAAAAAATATCGATATAAGTCACTCGATTCAATTAAAGATATGTGGCTGAGTCTCGAAGTATTTAATCTTTTGGGCGTCAACAACACGATTTCGTATCTTTGGGTTGCTAATAATACAGGCGACATGTTTGGCGTACCCAACTACCTGACCAAACGCAAATTAAACTTAAAAATGACCATCAAATTTTAAAAAAAAAGAGTACCTGAGTAACTGAGACATAAAGTACCTAAGTTTTTTAAACATGTCATTTTACTTAGGCACTCAGGAACTAAGGTACTCAGGAATAAAAAAAAAATAAAATGACCAAATTAAGAATCTTTCAGGCCGATGCTTTTGCTTCCAGCTTGTTTAAAGGAAATCCGGCGGCAGTGGTGCCATTAAACGAATGGCTTCCAGACGAAATCATGCAACAGATTGCCATTGAAAATAATCTTTCCGAAACTGCATTTTTTATTCCGGAGAACGATCATTTTCATATCCGCTGGTTTACGCCTAAAACTGAAGTCATTCTTTGCGGGCATGCCACATTGGCAACAGCTCATATTTTATTCAACGAACTGAATTTTCAGGGAGAAATAATCTCATTCAACAGCAAAAGCGGAATATTGACGGTCAAAAAAGCTGCCGACAAACTGCAACTTGATTTTCCTGCCGATTTGATACAAACGGCTGAATCGAATACAATCTTTGATGAAGCGTTTGGAATTCAGGCTTCAGCTACATTTAAAGGAAGAACCGACTTTCTGCTGTTATTTGATTCAGAAGAAATAATCCGGAATATGAAACCTAATTTCCACCTGTTGACTCAAACCAATGCCCGGGGAATTATGGTGACTGCGCCAGGAAATGAAGTTGACTTTGTAAGCCGATTTTTTGCGCCACTAGAGGGAATCAATGAAGATCCGGTAACAGGATCAGCACACACAACTCTTGTTCCATTCTGGTCAGACAAGTTGAATAAAACAGAGCTGACAGCTCTTCAACTATCAGAGCGGGGCGGTCAACTCTGGTGCACTTTGGCTGGCAACCGGGTATTGATTGCCGGGAAAGCAGTTACTTATCTGAGGGGTGAAATTGAGATTTGAATTGCTCACCCTCTGTCCAAATAACTTTTCAATCGAAAAAAAATCGTATTTTTATACATTCTTTTAAGGTATAACAATGAAAAATGTGATGCAATACATTGTAGATCATAAGGGTGTAAAGACTTCTGTAATTGTACCATTTAATGAATGGGAGAAAATAAATGCTGATTATAAAAAGCTACAGAACAAGCTTGATGTATTATTAGCTATTAAAGATGGATTGGGGGAAATAAAGGATGCTAAGAAAAAGTATGAAGAATTTCAAACCCTATCAGATTTTTTGAATGAAAGTGACAGTTAGAATTGCCAATAGTTTCAAAAGGCAGGCAAAACCACTTCTAAAGAAATATCCTTCTCTAAAACAGGACCTGGCTCAACTTGAACAGGATTTGATTATTAATCCTAAGATGGGAAATCATTTAGGCCAAGATTCATATAAAATCCGATTAGCAACAAAAAGTAAAAACAAGGGTAAAAGTGGCGGTTTAAGGGTAATCAGTCATCTTGAAACAGAAATTCTGAGCATCACTGAATTTGATGGCGAAAACATAACCCTTATTCTTATTTCAATCTATAACAAAGGTGAAACCGCAACAATTTCCGACAAAGAATTAAAAGATTTTATCAACAACATCAAACTGAGCTAAATCTTCTCTGAACTCTCCAAAAACATTACTCCCAAACATTTGTTTCCCTTGCATATCTGAATTAAGCTAAGATGCAAGACGAAAAATATACGAACGAACTGATTCACGAAACCTCACCGTATTTGCTGCAACATGCGCACAATCCGGTGAACTGGCAGCCCTGGGGCGAAAAAGCATTGAATCAGGCCAAAGCCGAAAATAAACTTTTGCTCATTAGTATTGGTTATTCAGCCTGCCATTGGTGCCATGTCATGGAACATGAATCGTTTGAAGATCCGGAAGTGGCGAAAATCATGAACGAACAATTTGTCTGCATCAAAGTCGACCGCGAAGAACGGCCCGATATCGATCACATTTACATGTCAGCGGTACAGCTTTTAACCGGACGCGGAGGATGGCCGCTTAACTGCATCGCCCTGCCCGACGGCCGTCCCATTTGGGGAGGAACATATTTTCCTAACGACAGCTGGGTTCAGGCATTGAATGCAGTCGCTGCCTTTTATGCTAAAAATCCGGCAAAGTCTGAAGAATTTGCAACCAATCTTCACCAGGGCATAAAACAAAATAATCTGATTTCAATTTCAGGTGAAGAAACCGGGAATAATCCATTGTTTATACCATCGATCCTGAAAAAATGGCAAGCTGGTTTCGACACGATAAATGGAGGAACCAAAGGCGCTCCCAAATTTATGCTTCCCAACAACTGGCAATTTATGTTAAGAGCCGGAATCCAGTTTCAGGATCAGAAAATACTTGAACAAGTTAATCTGACGCTCCGGAAAATGGCTTTTGGCGGACTGTATGACCAAATTGGTGGAGGTTTCGCACGCTATTCGACCGATGAAATATGGAAAGTACCGCACTTCGAAAAAATGCTGTACGACAATGCTCAGCTTCTCAGTCTTTATTCCGAAGCCTGGCAAACCAATCCCGAACCTTTATACAAACAGGTCGTGGCTGAAACTATTGGTTTTTTGAAACGGGAATTGCTTTCTCCTGAATATGGATTTTATTCGGCGCTCGATGCCGACAGTGAAGGGGAAGAAGGCAAATTCTACACCTGGGAAAAGCCAGACTTGCTGCAACTTTTAGGGCCCGACTTTCCCCTTTTCAGCGAATATTATCGTGTTGATTCGCTGGGATTCTGGGAAAACAACCAATATATTTTAATGCGGACCGAAGAAAATAAAACATTTGCAGTCCAACATCATCTTTCTGAAACAGAACTGGAAGCAAAACTCACAAACTGGAAACAAGTTCTGCTGAAAGAAAGAGAGACACGAATCCGTCCGGGCCTGGACGACAAAATCCTGACTTCGTGGAACGCCATGACCATTTCCGGATTGATCAGTTGTTACAAGGCGTTTGGAGATCCGGACTATCTGGAACTGGCACTTTCAAATGCTAAATTTCTGAAGCAAAAATTGATGGATAAAGAGGGATTGCTGTTCCATTCATACAAAAATAATCAGTCCAAAATATCCGGATTTCTGGAAGATTATGCGTTTACGATTGATGCATTTACTGCCATTTTTGAAGCAACGGGACAAAAGGAATGGCTCGACACAGCCCAACAATTAACGGAGATTACTTTTCGTGATTTTTTCGACGAGCAGCAATCTGTTTTCTATTTCACGGGTCACGCCCAAACAGACCTAATCGCACGAACCATTGAAATTCAGGACAATGTAATTCCGTCGTCCAACTCGGTGATGGCGAAAAATTTATTCCTGCTTTCCTATTTGCTCGACCGTCCTGATTATCTGCAGATTTCCAGAAAAATGCTGGATCTGGTTCGTGGCAACATGCCCGAATATCCTTCGGGTTACAGCAATTGGTCGCAACTGATGTTGAATCTGACCGGTAATCATTTTGAACTTGCGATTGTCGGAGAAAATGCCACGAAGCTGCTCAATGAATTTCAGAAACACTATTTACCCAATGTTATTTTCTGCGCCGGAACAACCGAAAATAATCTGTCCTTATTGCAATACAGGTATGTACAGGGGAAAACACTGATTTATATTTGTCAGGATAAAAGTTGTATGCTTCCGGTTCAAACAGTTGAAGCAGCGCTGAAACTGATACGGTTAAAATAGATATTTGTTTTGTTTCATTTCATACAATGTAAAGACGCACGGCCGTGCGTCTCTACCTGTCCTGAAATATAAAAACAGGAGAATCGACCACAATGATATCACTGTTCAAAGGCGGCCTTCCGGAGAAAAAGCTCCAGCTAATCAAATCCATTTCATTTAAAAAGGTCTGGTTCAATTGCACTATATGCGAATAAGAGGGTAACAAAACCAAAAGCATTTTTGTATTTTGCGGGTCAAAACCAAATTTGAATCCTGCGATGATAAAATCTTTTCTTTTTATTTTGTCTTTACTGTTAGTATCAAGTTCATTCGGGCAATCAGACAAACAACAACTGGAGCTCGAATTATTTAATTTACCGAATGTGTCATTTACCGATGTAAGTAAACCGGGCGATCCTTACCTGAGTTACGATTTAATGATCAAACAACCGCTTGACCATCAGCATCCGGAGAAAGGTAGTTTCAGCCAGTGGGTCCATCTTCGTCACCTCGGATTCAGCCAACCAACAGTTATCGAGACTCACGGATATGATATGAGTCAAAACCGAAATGAAGTTGAGCAAATTCTGGATGCCAACAACATTGGTGTCGAATACCGTTTTTTCGGCAAATCGGTTCCCGACTCGATGCAATGGGAATACCTGACCATCGAACAGGCAACAGCCGACTTACATTACATCAACCAACTTTTCAGGCAAATTTACAAAGGGAAATGGATCAGCACAGGTATCAGCAAAGGCGGGCAAACCACACTTTATTATAAGTATTTTTATCCGGAAGACGTTGATGTGGCCATTCCGTATGTTGCCCCAATTGACAATGCGCTGGAAGACACCCGAATTTATACTTTTCTGGATACGATTGGTACTCCGGAATGTCGCCAAAAGATATTCAACTTTCAGAAATTCTTGCTGATGAATGAAGATAAGGCCATCGAAAAACTGAAATGGTATTCCAAAGGAGCAGATTTAAAATTCAGCTATACCGGAAATATTGGCAAGTCTTTCGAATATGCGGTATTGGAATATTCGTTCTCCTTCTGGCAATGGGGACGCTCGTGCGACAGCATTCCAACCAACAAATCACTTGACTCTTATTTGGATGAATTGCTGAAAACATGCAATATTTCATTTTTCGCTGATGCCGGAATGGATAAATACGCGCCTCATTATTACCAGGCCGCCGCACAGACTGGTTATTACAGTTATAACATTGCTCCCTTCAGAAAATACCTCAATTATTTCACAACAAATCCGTCGGCTATTTTCCCTCCCAAAAACACAATTGTAAAATCTTCGTCAGTTCTGAATGAACAACTTCAGGAATGGTTGAAAACAAAAGGGAACAACATCCTTTACATTTACGGAGGTATCGACACCTGGTCGGCAGCACGTGTTCTGGTTTCTGATCAGGTCAACTCCAAATCGTTCCTGATTCCGGGAGCAAATCATGGTTCTGCCAGAATCAAAAACCTTCCTGAAGAAATGAAGACTGAATTTGCTGGTAAGATTAAAGAATGGACGGGTCTGGAGGCAAAAACGGAAGTTTTGAACTAAATTATTCCTATTCATAAAAAATCCCGAAATCAGATAAAGATTTCGGGATTTCTTTGAAATTATTTTACTCATAATCCTTACTAAGTTTTTCGATTTGGTTCAGAATCTCCTGCACCGTTTCTTCCAGTTCGCTGCCCATACGCTTTATTTCATCCGGAAATTCATTTTGCATTAAGGACATTAAAGCGTAATAAATGGGTTTGTACCTGTCCTGAATATCAAACTTATTTTCTTTGAAAAGATTCAGAACATAATGGTATTGTTTTTTTGCCAGAAGTAATAAAAGGAATAACTCCATGTCTTTTGAAAATTCGGTGTAACTTTCCTCTTTACTTAAGAACTCTCCAGAAATTTCAATTGCTCTTTCAATTTCATTATGCCATAGCAAGATACACGAATAGGTATGCGCGTTATATATATTTTGTTCTTCATTAAAGGCTCGCTTTGCATACTCCAAAACTTGAATTTTATTTTTTTTCAATTCAAAATACATCCAGGCTAAACCATTTAAAGCTTTTGTATTTCCTTTTTTTTCAGCCATCAGGTAATACTCTTCCGCTTTTTTGTAATCATTATATTCATAATAGTATAAAAAGCCTAAATTGACCATAGCCCTTGTATCACCTTTTTCTACAGCCTTCAGGTAAAATTCTTCCGCTTTTTTGTAATCCTTGAATTCATAATTATAAATATTGCCTAAATGAAACATCGCATCAAGTACATTTTTCTTAACTGCTGATAGGTAGAATTCCTCTGCTTTTTTGAAGTCTTTAATAAATCCGTGGTAGATCAATCCAATAAGAAAAAGCTGCGTTTTATTCTTTCTTTCAATTTTTAAAAGTTTTGTTAGCGCTATTTCCGGATTCTTATTTTCGAGATCCTTTAATGCTTCTCTTTCAAGTTCAACATCGGAATCGGATAATTCGTTGATATAATCGCTTTTAATAGATTTCAGGTATTCACGGGTGGACACAATTATTTCGTGCTGCATTTTAGATGAACTTACCATTTGGGCGTAAGCTTCACTTAAATGATAAGCATATTTATCGTACAATTTCCCTGACTTTAATCCTTCAATATGATTTTTTGCCCGTACTCCTAATTCCTTCTTATCGCACCAGATTTCAAGAAAATTCACCAGCCAGCGTACTTTACATCTATCTTTTCTTCTGCTGTAGCGCATGAGGTACCAAATATTAAAAAAGCGCTCAGAAATCTGGTACATGTTATTTTTTGTAGAAGTCACTTTTTTATCAATAATGCGATTCTTTTCCAGTTGTTTTAGCTGGGCAGAAACGGCATTGCTGGGCATTTTGGATTTTTTTACAATTTCCTTTACGGTAATCGCATCCCAGTTTTTGGCAATAATATCGGCAATTTCCTGTTGTTGAGGAGGTAGGTCATCCATTCGCGATTTATACAAAGGAGTTACTTTGTCCAAAAGAGCATCCAAATCTTTGAATGAATTTCCGTTGGCGCTGTCAACAAAAATCTGATACAACAAAACAATGGTTCTGGGAATTCCGCTGGTTAACCTCCGTAATGCTTCAATCCTTCCCGGATTTTTTTCGATTATTTCCTTCACATCGCCTGTAGTTGTCTTTTCATTTAATTTTAAAAGCAATTTAATTGTATCTTCCTTATTTAAGCCTTTTAAATAAACCGGTTTGAAAAAATCAAAAAAGGGTTTACCGTAATCGTAGGTTGCTTCATCAACAAAAGTAGAAGCCCCAATAATTTTTATTTCGGAGCATGTAATCAATACTTCCCTTAATCTTTGATGCTCTCTGTCTTTTAATTTATTTAGAAAAACACCAAAGTTGTCGAAAAACAAAACGATTTTTTTTCCATTGCTTGCAAGAGCTGTTTGCAATACTTCTAAACATTTTTCTTCGTAATCATCTGAATCTCCATATAACTCCATTTTGTCAGGTAAACCAGAAAACTCGACATAATCATCTTCCAAATACTGAGCGATATTTTCCCAGAGTTTGTAAAGCGTTCGAACGTTGTATTGCTCTTCTTTGAAAATAATTGGGATCAACCATTTATTTAAATCGGTGTCTTTCCGAACCTCATAAAATAATTTTAACAGTAAACTGGTTTTACCATTTCCCCTTATGCCGTAAATGATGTAATGCTGAGGGGGAGTTCGCATTTCATTTTTTTTAATATCCTGAAATAAGATTTTAAACTCTTTTTCACGAATTACGAAACCATCGAGTAATTCTTGTTCGGTTTGTTCGTGTGGATTATAAATGGTTGAGACTTCCATGATCTAATTTTATTAATTAACAACTTTTTCAAACCACCACATTTTAAGTAGTGGGGAATTAAACCGGTATTCACTTTTATCTTTTAGATTATTTATATAACCATCATGAATAAGTGAATTCAGGATATCTTTATAAGCTTCCTGAATTTGGTGTTTAACTGAAAGATTGACAATATCGTTTTTGTGAATAAAATGATCTCCGGAAATGGTGTTCAACAACTCCAGAACAAATTTGTATTCATTGCCTTTAAACGCTATTCTCAACCTGCTTAGCCAATGTTCAAAATATGTTCTGTTTTCCAAAGAGTTTTTAATCGATTGCTTTATCATTTCAGGAGTTACAACCCGTTGATTGTCATCGTTCACTGGCCAATCTATTTTATCAATCTCATCGACAATAATTTGAATAAAATATGGTATCGACCATTCTATTTCATTAATAATATTCCCTTTTTGAATGTCGTCAATAACCAAATCTGAACCATTAATTAATTTATCAATCAAATCGTTTGCTTCTGCTTCCGTAAAAGGACGGACTTCATAAGGGTATAAATCATTTATGGAATTTATTTTATTCAGTCTGCTAACAATATTTTCAAGTCCAATTGATCCGGTATAAATAAATTGTACTTTTTTATGCAATTCGGGAATATGTCTGAAATCACGGTTGCTTTCCAAAAAATGAATAGCTTTATCTTCGCCTTCATCTTTTATAATATTCTCTAGAGTTTCTGAAAACTCATCGATCATTATAATTAGTTTTTCAGATTTTAAATCCAGACTTTTTAAAAGCAGTAATAATTCATTATAGTAACTCACTTCAATATCATCAATAGTGACCCCTTCGATTGTGATCGTCGAAATTCGTTTTGATTTTATCAACTTTTTTGTTTGTATCCATAAGCCTGTTGAACCTTTAAGGATTTCTATGACTTTCTTATAAATTCGCTTATAAAATTCGTTTTCATTATTAACAGATTGTGTTATGAGGTATTTGATCAAATAATTTGGCTTTGGATTATCCAGCAGGTAAAACATGATAGAGGTTTTACCAATTCTTCTGGGAGCTGATAACAATATATGATCTCCTTTTTCAAGATGAAGCACTAAATCGTCAATAATTTTGGGACGAAGATAAAAATCTGAACCTCTTACTGCCTGACCAATAATTACTTTTGTTGCCATAACATTTAAATTAGAGATATAAACAACACAAATATACTTGACAAAAATTAATTTGCCAAATAGTTTAGCAAATTTTATTTTGCCAACTTCAAAACAAAATCAATTTCTATTGCTCAAATAAATGCTTATTAAACCGCTGAATCAAGCACATAATTTAAAACTATAACATCAATGCTTTAACGAAATAATATCGACAAAATCACTTTACGACTTCGCATAAAAAAATCCCGAAACCTTTACCAGATTTCGGGATTTTTTTATGCTTCAATTGAAGTCATCAGAATTGATGATAAATACTTTCTTCCAGATAGGGATGGTTTCTGGGTACAAGACTGGCTTTCGACAGGGTATTTGACACTACCAAGGTAAACAAACCTAAGAATCCGAGGTAAGTTCCAATCTCAAGAATTCCGAATTTAGCTTCGTGAACTACGGCCGGCCAGATGTAATAATACAGTTCGGTATACTGTCCAATCATGAGCACGACGATCACCGGAACCAGAAAAAGTTTACTGCGCGAAGTCATTCGTGGCATCAGAAATAAGAATGGAATAAACCAGTTAAGGACGATGTTGGCATAAAACAGAAAGCCAAATGCTCCGTGCGATCGGCTTACATAGAATATTGTTTCTTCCGGAATATTTCCGTACCAGATAAGCATAAATTCAACAAAATTGAAGTAACCCCAAATAATGGAAAGCATAAAAATATACCTTGAAAAATCGTGAAGGTGACTACGATTCAGCATTTTCAAATGGCCAATTTTTGATAGAATAATTACAATCAGGGTGATGACTGTTGATGCGTGTAAAAATGCGGCAATAAAACTTTTAGCCGCAAATAATGCGCTGAACCAGTGTGGTTCGAGTGACATAATCATATCAATGGCAAAAAAAGTAAAGCTTATCGCAATGATGAAAATAATGATCTTTGAATATTTCTCCGACTGATAAAACCAGGTCATACCACCTTCTGCGTCTTCTTTCAATGAAATCTTACGTAATAAACGAATCATAAAAATCCACAAACCGAAAAATAATGCGATCCGAATAAATAAAAACGGAATATTGAGGTATGGTACTTTATGAGCAAGCAATGCATCGGTCTCTGCAATTCCTTCGTGCGACCAGTGGAACAGGGAGTGCACCCCGAAATACATCAGCAGAAAAAAAACAGCTGCTACCGGAACATACGAAGCCATTGCTTCCGGAATCCGTTTAAAAGCTGAAGACCAGCCTGCCTGCGAAATATACTGTATGGCACCAAAAAAAGCAGCGCCAATAGCCAGTGATACAAAATAATAGTTGTTCAATAAATAGTTGGCCCATGCCCGTTCAGGATTAAGAATAAATCCCAGAACCATTGAAATTACCCCAATGCCAATCAAGCCAAACGTGAGGTATTTAAATTTCCGGGGAACAACCAGTATATCTTCAAACTTGTCCATATTTTATATTCTTTTATATTCTATATTGATGTTCGTTGACTAAAGTCTACAGCAAAGTATAACTCACTAAATAATTCGATATTAAAGCCAAGCTAAAACATGAAACTCATTTCATTGCTTGTGCAGCACCTCTTTTATATACATGGCTACTTTCCAGCGATCATCAGGTCTGACCTGAGAACCATGTTGTGCCATTACTCCAAATCCAACGGTTATCACATGATAAATTTCACCTTCAGGATTATTTCTGATTTTTTCAGAAAGCAAATTGCCCGGAGGAAATGGATACTTTCCGCTCGTGAACAAAAAACCCTTACCATCGCCTTTGATTCCGTGACAATTCATGCAAAAAACAGAAAAAACCTGTTTCCCGCGCTCAAGGTTCTGCACGGTCGGTTCAAAAGGGTTCACTAATTCCTGACCTGCTTTGATACGATCTTCATCGGTTTTTTCATACAAATAGGGATGGTAACCAATCGGAATTGTTCCTTCTACCGGGTTACGCATGGTTTTCCCATCGGCAAAATTTGGATTTGGCGTATAGGTTTCATAGGCTGCAGAATGTGCCATATCGTCAAAATACTCCCACCCTGTTGTCTTCCGGTCGCGGTCGCACGATCCAAAAATCACCATCAGAGCAATAGTCGCCAAACTTTTATTCAGGATTTTAAAGTTCATTCGATAATTATTTATCAGTTTGTGTTCGCTTCCTTTTCATACACTTCAGTAGCTCCATTGTTTTGAAACAACTGTGTAATTTCTGGTATTTCAATTTCCATTTTTTCCTGATCAAGCACAATAACGAATTTGTCATCAGTTGCCCGGACGTCAATTATATCAGCCTTTTTCCCCGGAAAAATCTTTGAACTCACAGAAAATGTAAACAAGGTCAAAAGAGTAATCGTAAGAATCGTACCAACTATAGTTACCACAATAAAAGAAGGGAAAGTATTAAAAGGTTTTCCACCAAATTGCAGAGGCCAGCTAATTACAGCCGCATAATACATTCCTCCGATAAGCATGACAACTCCTAAAATACCATAGAAAAAAGCAGCATGCGAGATATAAGTCTTTGTCTTCATTCCAGTCAATACTTCATGTATAGGATAAGGAGTATACACTTCCTCTATGACAACACCTTTCTCCAATGCCTTTTCAAACGCATCGACAAGTGTATGTTCGTCATCAAAGACCCCAACTAAATATTTTTTATTCATAATCATGATGCCCCGGTTTAAGATGATCAGATTGTTGTGTATTGTATTTTGAAATCATTTTCACTTCGTGAATAGCGATTTGCGGAATATACCTGAAGAATAACAACACGGCGGCGGCAAACATTCCGAGAGTTCCGACATAAAATCCAATCTCAACCATTGAGGGATGATACTCAGCCCAACTCGATGGAAGATAATCTTTCGACAAGGAAGTCACAACGATAATGTATCGTTCGAACCACATTCCGATGTTGATAAAAATTGAAATGGCGAAAACAAGCCAGATATTCCGCCGAATTTTTCTTGACCAGAATAATTGAGGAAGCAATGCATTGTAAATAAACATCGACCAAAATTCAAAAGCATACTCACCTGTAATTCTATTCTTGAAAAAGGTATAAAATTCAAATTCAGAACCAGAATACCATGCCATGAAAATTTCAGTTATGTACGCAGTACCCATGATCAATGAAATAAAGACCAATACCCGGCAAACCGCATCCACATGATTGTCGGTAATAAAATCTTCCATATTATAAAGTTTCCGCATCAGCACGACCAGGGTTAAAACCATGGCAAATCCTGAAAAGATAGCACCAACCACAAAAAACGGAGGAAAAATAGTTGAATGCCAACCAGGTTCAATCCCCGCTGCAAAGTCGGTCGCTACAATGGAGTGTACCGAAACTACCAGCACTGCCGCGATGCCGCCAAGCACAAAAGCCAGGCCTTCGTAACGCAACCATTCTTTAGACGATCCGGTCCATCCGAATGAGAAAAAGCCATATACTGCCTTCTTTATTTTTGATTTGGTCGTGTCGCGGATGGTTGCAAAATCAGGTACCATACCATAATACCAGAAACTAGCCGAAATAAGCAAATAGGTCGAGACTGCCACGAAATCCCAAAACAAAGGTGAGTTGAAATTTACCCAAAGTGGTCCGCGTGTATTGGGATATGGAAAAACGAAGAAAAACAACCAGGAACGCCCCATGTGCATTAACGGGAATAAAGCGGCACAAAATACAGCTGCTACGGTCATGGCTTCAGCAGCCCTGTTAATAGACGATCTCCATTTCTGCCGTAAAATCAGCAGGAATATCGAAAATGCAGTTCCGGCATGTCCAATCCCAATCCACCACACAAAATTAATAATGGCCCATCCCCATGCAACCGTATTGTTTACTCCCCACGAACCGATTCCAACAGTAAGCGTGGTATAAATACTTTTTGCTCCCCATGCTAACATAATCAAGCTAACAATCATGGCTCCATACCACCATCTGGGCATTTTGCCATACATTGGCGCAAGAATATCCGTCGAAATCTGACTGAGCGACTTATCTCCGTCAACTAATTTTCCTCGTATGTCCGTTTTGTACATAACCTGTCCTATTTTCTTTGATTGATGATCATGCGTTTGTATTTCTCACTTTGGTCAGGTATCCAACCGACGGCAAAGTGTGTAATTCTTCCAATAAATGGTAATTGCGTTTGTCCTTAAACAATTTCGAAATGCGGCTTTCAGGATTGGCCAAATCGCCAAAAACAATGGCATTTCCGGGACACGATTGTGCACAGGCTGTTTTAATTTCGCCTTCAGCAATTGGTCTGCCTTCCAGTTTGGCTGTTTGTTTTTTCTCCTGAATTCGTTGCACGCACATGGAACATTTTTCAACAACTCCACGAGAACGTACAGTCACGTCAGGATTTAAAACCATCCGACCAAGGTCACTATTCGAAGCATAGTCGAATTTATCGTTCTTTACATACTGAAACCAGTTAAAGCGTCGAACCTTATACGGACAGTTATTCATGCAATATTTTGTACCCACGCAACGGTTGTATGCCATTTGGTTCAATCCTTCTTCACTGTGCGGAGTTGCCGCTACCGGGCAAACATTTTCGCAGGGAGCGTTTCCGCAATGCTGACACATGACCGGCTGGAACGAAACTTTCGGATTTTCAGGATTTTCGGAGTAATAACGGTCGATCCGGATCCAATGCATAATCCGTCGGTTACGAACCTGCTCCTTACCAATTACCTGAATATTATTTTCGGCCTGACAGGCAATGGCGCAGTTTCCGCAACCGGTACACGAATTCAGATCCACAGCCATTCCCCAGTGATGTCCGTTATATTCGGGTTCTTTGTATAAAGTAACCGAATTGGCCACATCTTCTTCGTGCTTTTCATTTCCGGAGGCCGGATTTTTAATGTAATCGTCCAACGAAGTTTCCCGTGCTATCGGACGGCCTTCCATCAGGTAATGAGTTTGCGAAATAGCGAGTTGGAAGACTTTGCCCGGCACTTTTTCGATTTTTGCAGAAGTCAGATAATATTGACGGGTTCCGTTTTCAACTCCAACAGAAGGATAAAGGTTCGTTCCTGTCTGATCGCCCACCTTTCCTGAAATTTCACGGCCATAACCCAGTGCAACTGAAATGGTATCTTTTGCTTGTCCGGGTTGAATAAAAACAGGTAATTCAATACCATTTACCAGAATGACATCTTCGTTTTTCAAGCCATTTTCTTCAGCATAGGCAACTGGTACGGCAGCAAAATTGTCCCAGCTAATTTTAGCAACCGGATCGGGTAATTCCTGCAACCAGGGATTGTTGGCATACTTTCCATTCCCGATGGCAACACTTTCATACAATATCACTTCCAATCCGGAAACCGCACCTTTTATACGACTGGCAGCCTGTGCAATTCCTTCCGGAGAATAACTTAGTTTTGATTCCTGCACTGTTTCATAAACACCATTCTGCAATTTGGTATTCCAGAACTGAATGAAATCAGCTATTTCATTTTGTTTCGGAAAATGATTTTCTTTCCAGAAATTTTGAATATAATCACGGTAATTCGTTTCGTTTCCGGTCCATTTCTGCAAGATCACCTGGGGAGCACGGGTATTAAATAACGGAGCAATTACAGGCTGTGACAGGCTGTAAATTCCGGCTTTAGGTTCCAGATCGTTCCAGCTTTCCAGGAAATTTGTTTCAGGCAAAATGTACTGGCACAATGCGGTCGTTTCGTCGGGTCTCTCCGAGAAAGAAACTGTCAATCCAAGCTTCCGGATTTCAGCGGCAAACTCTTCACCTTTTGGATGGTCGTACACCGGATTAGCGTTCCAAACAACTAAAGCCTTCACTTTCCCTGATTTCAGTTCTGAAAGCAGGCGGTCGGCATCCTGATCGATGCCTTGCTTGGTCATCAGCGGATTTTCTAGTCCTATGGTTTGTCCGTAATTGCCGAGCAACTGATTGATTCCATTTACGAGCAATTGGATATCCACATCATTACTTCCGGAAATAACAATACTTTGTTTTTCATTTTCCAGAAGATCTTTTGCCAGTTCGCTAACGTCAACCGACGATTCAGCGCCGGAAACTATTGAAGCACCTTTTGCCCGGGCAATTGCATTATATAAAGCCAAAACGATGGCACCCTCTTCCGAAGGTTTAACCGGGAACCGAACATCGGCATTTGAACCACTCAAAGTCATTCCCGATTCAAACTGATAATGGCGAAGCATCTCTTTTTGACCATTCTGAAGCTGGCGGGCAGCGGTATATCCTTTTGTATATTCAACAGTTGAAAGCCAGGTTCCAAGAAAGTCGGCTCCAAAACTAACCACCACTTTTGCTTTATTAAAACGGTAATCCGGAATAAAGGCCGTTCCGAAGCATTTCTGATTAGCCTCTAAAATTCCGGAAGCAGAAACCGGATCATACTGAATCCATTCTGTATTGGTTTGTTTTTCGGCAAATTTCCGGATGATTTCCCGGGTCGATGGAGAAATGATTGAAGAACTGAGCAGAACAACTTTTTCGCCATTCGCCTTCATGCTGTCCAGCAATACACCAATCTGCTTATCGGCATCTTCCCAGCTAATTTCATTTCCTTTTTTAGACGGTCCTTTAAACCGGGCATCGTCATAAAGGTTTAGCACAGAAGCCTGAATCCGTGCGCTCGTTCCTCCCTGAGAAATTGAACTCAATGTATTTCCTTCAATCTTGATAGGTCGGCCATCCCGCACTTTTACAACAATACTTCCGTATTCATTTCCTTCAAAATAGGAAGACGCATAATAATCAGCCGTTCCAGGATTAATCTCGTCAGGTTTAACCAAATAGGGAATAGCTTTTTCAACCGGCCTTTTACAACTGGCAACAATAGAAGCAGCAGCAATACTGAATCCAAATGTTTTCAGAAAATCACGACGGGAAGAGGCATTCATCTCCACATCGCCTTTCATCAACATGCTTTTCTGTTTGGCTTCTTCACGCACTTCTTCACGGCGCAGCTCTTTTGGATTGGCAAGTTCTTCTATACTTCTCCAGTATGTCTTCATCGACTATAAATTTATCTTATAAAATATATACACCTTCTAATAATGGCAACGCATACAATCATTTGCACCGATATCGACCGCGCGAATGGTGTCAATTTTTCCTGATTTCAGGTCATCATGCAATTTCATATAGTTATCGTAATAGGCATTGTCTTTAAAGTTCACTTTGGTATCGCGATGACAATTGATACACCAACCCATCGACAAATCACTATTCTGACGCATAATATCCATCTCCTGAACCTGACCGTGACATTGCTTGCAATCCACCTTGGCAATACCAACATGCTGCGCATGACTGAAAAATACATGATCAGGCAAATTATGAATCCGAGTCCATTCTACCGGTTTTTTGGTTTCGTTGGCTTCAATCACCTTGGCAATCTCAAATTTTCCCGAATGGGTTCCTTCCCTTACCAGCACATGGCAATTCATACACAACTCCATGGCTGGTATTCCGGCAGATTTACCAAACTCCGCGGTATGGTGACAATATTTACAGTCAATTTGATTATCGCCGGCATGTACTTTATGCGAAAACTTAATGGGCTGATTGGGAGCATAATTTTGTGATCGTCCCAGGTTAACGGCAGCTTCAGTTACCATTTTAACCTGAAATACGAGGGAAATAAGCAAAACCAAAACAGGGACAAATCGATACTTTATTTTGTGAAAGAAAATTAAATCGAGCAATGCAAATGCCATGAAAATTCCAAGAAACAGAAAAATAACAATCTGATTAATCGTAGGACCTTCCTTTGGAGGCCCTGTAATGGCCAGTTCGTCTAAATACAGCTTAACAGTCTTTAGATCTTCCTCTTCAATCTTAAAATCTTTGTGAGATGCTTCCATTTTCTTCCCACTGGGCTGCATCACCGCACTTTGAAATTCGGAAAAATCTTTCCCCGCAAACTTAACAGCAATATCTATTGCTGAAGGATTCCAATTCATCGTATCCGGTTGGCTAAGGATATGACATGAAACACAAGCTTCGAATTTACGATCTTTCGGCAGAAGACCTTTGAAAAATCGTTCGCCACGCTGAATCTCAACATGCGAATGAATATCAGAAATGGCTTCATTCTTATCGTTGGAAGAATTAGCCAACAATGGATTTCCGCAAATTAAAAAGATAGATATAAATACCAGTGAGATAAATGTTTTCAAGCGCAAAGAAAAATGCCGGAGAAGAATTATTTTTCTCATTCAAATAGGTTTAGTATTTAAGATTAAATGAAAGCATGTATTAAACTTTCATGATAAAACAATCAAATTCAGTATTGGTTTCCATTATAAATATAAAAAAATAAGAAACAGGAATATCAGTGACTCTGAAACAATTGCTGAATAAGTAGAAATAGGATTAATACACTGACAATTAAGCCACTTTTCGACTAATCGAAACGACAACCATTAGACAATACCAATGCAATTTGAATTTTATTCAATAAATTCAATGATGCTTCTTCGCTCAATTACTAAAAAAAAGGAATAGTTTTTACTACTTAGTGCCTGAAAGTAAATCATTCTGAAATAAATCATAATTATTTTTGCCAAAAAATAAATTCCGAATCAGATATGATTACCTTTAGTGCAAACCACAAATTAAGATCAATCAGTATGATGAAGCACAAAATATGTGTCTTAATTATTGATAGTGAACCGGAATCACTGAAGCATACACAGAAATTACTTCAGTCAAATTCTCTGGTTTCGATTGTCGAAAGTGCTAAAGATTCCGATGAGGCAATATTAAAGATAATTAACAGCAACCCGGATATTGTTCTTCTGGAATATCCTGTGAAAGGAAACGCAGAAAAAGAACTGATCAAATACATTCAGACAAAACTAACAGAGACAACAATTGTTTTTGTTTCCATGACCAAAGAATATGCTGCAAATGCGATACGCTACGGAGTATTTAATTATCTAACGAAACCCATATCAATGGAGGAGTTGGAACTGATAACCCAAACAGTTCATCAGACCAAACAAACCAATATTCAGACAAGAATAAACCAGATCATTGAAAAAACGCAGGAAGAAATCCGACTCAAGTTTCAGACAACAAGAGGCTACCTCATTGTCGATCCGCAAGATATTATATGTTGTAAGGCTGATGGTTTTTGTACCGAGCTTTGTTTAACCAACAATCGCATTGAATTAATCTATATGTTCCTTTCAAAACTTGATAAAATTCTTAGTGCGTACAATTTTTTACGCGTCAGCAGGGCTTATCTGGTTAATCGGAAATATGTCCGGAAAGTATACCCGGGCAAAAACACCATCATTTTGTTTTCTGATGGGGAAGAATATGAAATTAAAAGTTCAAAATCTCATATGAAAAAACTGAGTAATTTTGATACAGAATTAATGTAAAATGGAATCAACAACAATTTCAGTCATCATTATCGACGACGAACAGGATGCAATCAATTTGCTGGAAATGTATCTGCGACAATTCCCGTTTATTAAGGTCGTAGGCAAGGAAACTCATTCAAAAAAAGGACTGGAGATGGCTAAAACGATTTTGCCTGAACTGGTTTTTCTCGACATTGACATGCCCGACATGAACGGCTTACAAGTCGCGGAAAAGATTCAATTGGATAATTTTTATTCTGAAATTGTTTTTACAACAGCCCATCAACATTATGCCTACGATGCACTGAGCATTAAACCGCTTGATTTTCTGACCAAGCCATTCTGCATGAACGATCTAGAAATTGTACTGCAGAAATACAAGTCGAAGGCCGAAAAGAAAAAGACGGAACAAAAACTGGATAAATTCATTCACTCACAAACGAATTCCACCAAAATCAAACTTCCGACGCCTCACGGAGTCCTTATTGTTGAGATGAAGGACATTGTCATGCTGAAATCGAAAGCAAATAATTGTTTAATTTACTTACAGGATGGTACGTTTGAAACAATTACCCGAAACCTGTACGTTGTGATTGAGATACTAAACTCTCCGGCTTTTTTCAGAACAAACCGCTCTGTATATATTAACATAAATTATCTTCAACGTGTTGATAAGAAAACCGGCAAGTGCATCCTTGGATTTAACCAAACTTTACATGAAGAAATAATCTCAAGAAATCACATGATCTATTTTGAGAAACTTAATTTATTCCCGGTGATTTGAACAAGAATTAATAAAACACAAACAGCGGATAGTATTCACTATCCGCTGTTTGCAGCTATTTCTGAAGATGAAACTGCTATTCTATTTTCAGAGGATTATCCACTTTTGAATCCAGTAAGGCATAATCAATCACATCCTTAATCGTATCAACATGATGGAATTTAAGTCCTTTAATATAGATCTCCTTAATTTCTTCCAAATCCTTGCGGTTTACCTCCGATAAAACGATCTCTTTAATTCCGGCCCGTTTCGCTGCCAGAATTTTTTCCTTGATTCCCCCAACAGGTAAAACTTTACCCCGAAGAGTGATTTCACCAGTCATCGCCAGATTTTTACGGACTTTCCGTTGCGTAAATGCAGATGCAATAGATGTAACCATTGTTATCCCAGCCGATGGACCATCTTTGGGAATAGCTCCTTCAGGAACGTGAACATGAACATTATACCGATCAAAAACATCAGGATTAATACCAATCTGTTCAGCATGTGAGCGAAGGTATTCCAGAGCCAGCATGGCCGATTCCTTCATCACCTCACCCAGGTTTCCGGTTAAAGTAAGAGAACCTTTCCCTTTGCTTAAGCTGGTTTCAACATACAAAATCTCTCCGCCAACCGCTGTCCAGGCCAAACCCGTTACAACTCCGGCGAAACTATTTCCCTGATATATTTCTTTGGTGTACATTACTCCACCCAGATATTCTTTGATATCTGCCTTGGTTAAACTGATGTTGTGCTCCTCATCAAAAGCTATTTTTTTAGCAATCCTGCGTGCAATTCTGGCTAATTTTATATCCAGATCGCGAACTCCCGATTCACGGGTATAATTTTCGATAACATGCTGAATAACTTCCTTTGAAAATTTCACCTGATCTACTCCTACCCCATGGTTTTCAAGTTGTTTTGGGATCAAATGCCGTTTGGCAATTTCGATTTTTTCTTCCACCAGATATCCGCTTACTTCAATCAGTTCCAGACGGTCGCGTAATGCCGGAGAAATCGTGCTCAGCGAATTAGCTGTTGCAATAAACATGACTTTCGACAAATCATATTCCAGTTCAACGTAATTGTCGTGAAATTCAAAGTTCTGCCCCGGATCAAGTACTTCCAGCAAAGCAGAAGCCGGATCGCCATGAAAATCTTGCGAGACCTTGTCGAGTTCATCGAGAATAAAAACCGGATTTGATGATTTCGCTTTTTTAATATTCTGCAAAATACGTCCGGGCATGGCCCCAATATATGTTTTCCGGTGTCCTCGAATTTCAGCTTCATCGTGTAATCCACCCAGGCTCATCCTGACATAATTGCGTCCCAAAGCTTTGGCGATTGATCGTCCGAGCGATGTTTTGCCAACTCCCGGAGGACCGAACAAACACAAGATGGGCGCTTTCATATCGTTTTTCAGTTTCAGGACAGCGAGATGTTCCATAATCCGTTCTTTTACCTTTTCAAGACCATAATGATCTTCGTCAAGTATTTTGGCGGCCAGTTTCAGATCAAAATTATCATCTGTAAACTCGTTCCACGGAAGATCAAGCAGGGTCTGGCAATAAGCAAATTGCACCGAATATTCACCGGCAGCCGGATTTAACCGCGACAGTTTATGAACTTCTTTTTCGAAATGTTTCCCAGCTTCTTCTGACCACTTCTTCTCTTTCGCCCGTTCTTTGAAATCCTGAATTTCCTGTTCGGCAGGATTGCCTCCCAATTCATCCTGAATGGTTTTCATTTGCTGATTCAACAAATATTCTCTTTGTTGCTGATCGAGTTCTGATTTTACCTTAGTCTGAATATCACGTTTCAGTTCGGCCATCTGAACTTCGCGTACCAGATAACTTATAGCCTGAATACCACGTTCTTTTATCTCGCTGATTCCGAGCAGAATTTGCTTTTCTTCTACTTTCAGATCAGCATTCGAACAAACGAAATTAATCAGGAACGTAGAATTCTCAATGTTTTTAACCGCGAAAGAAGCTTCCGGAGAAATATGCATCGAGTATTGAGCAATTTTAATCGACAAATCTTTTAAGGAACCCACAACAGCTGAAAATTCAACGGAATCATCCAGCGGTTGTATATCAATCATCGGATTTATCCGTGCTTTCAGGTATGGGGACTCCTGAGTATATTCAACTACTTCGAAACGTTTTTTCCCCTGAATAATTACAGAAGTGGTTCCATCAGGCATTTCCAGAATTTTCAGAACCTGTGCAATGGTTCCGGTCTGGTACAAATCCTCCTGCCCCGGATCGTCTACACTTCCATCTTTCTGGGCAACGGTTCCAAGCAACCGGTTTCCCTTGTAAACTTCCTGAATCAGTTGAAGTGACTTCTGTCGTCCCACAGTGATGGGCATAACTACCCCGGGAAACATAACAGTATTGCGCAAAGGTAAAATTGGCAAAATGTCAGGAACTTCAACATTAGTTAATTCCGAGTCTTCGCTATCAGCTAAAATCGGAATAAATTCAACATCATCATCCATCAGACTGGTAATTAATATATTCTGCATAATTTATTTATTTCGGTCTCTCTAAAATTTTTACTTCACACATGACATACTGACCGGTGAAGATCGGTCAAAAATACTAGTGCTGAATTTTGCAATAGCCATGCCAAACAACGAATTCAGGAAATATAACTGCAATATAGTAAAGTATCCATATTTACTGCACCTCATTTTCAGTTGAAAAACTTCAGCAGTTATGCTCTGATTGATCCATTTGAAAGCAGGATTTTATCGCAGCATCAATTCTACGGGATTCTCACCGAATTTCTGAAGCCGATTTGGAATTTATCAATGTGTAACCGTCAAAAGACGAAGAAACAAAGCCGGGGGATTAACCTGTTCCATTTTAATGTGATTAGCAAAAGTTTGTTTCGGCCGAGATCGTCGAACGAACAATTGCAATACGATCAGGATTTGGGGATTGTTGGAAATAAAAAAAGCTCCGACAATGCGAAGCTTTTTAGATATCTTATCGAACCAGAATTATTTATTTCTGATTTCCTGAGTCTTTTTAAATCTGTTATTGAATTTATCAACGCGTCCTGCAGTGTCAACAAGTTTCATTTTTCCAGTATAGAACGGATGCGATTCACTTGAAATTTCCAGTTTTACTACTGGATATTCAACTCCGTCAACCAGTTCAGTTTCCTTGGTGTTAACAGTCGATTTGGTAATAAAAACATGACCGTTTGACATATCTTTGAATGCAACAGTACGATAATTTTCTGGATGTATCTCTTTTTTCATCTGTGAATAATTTATTTTTGAATTGTCAGATGGAATTCGTCCCAATAAACCGGAACTCATTTCATTTACCTCTTTTAATTTGTTTTTAACGGCTTGCAAAGTTACATATTGGAATGTAATTTCCAAATATTTCGGTTTATAATTTCCGTATATCTGAAAATTATTACTCTGCACCAATAATTGGTGCTCGTTTGAAAGGTATACTCCGATCAAACAGATATCGCATCGTATAATGTGTTTTCACGTGAACTCCCCCGACCGACTGGTACAATGCAAGAATTTTCGGATTGAAATCGCCGGCCCACGACAACTCAACCTCCTTATACTGTGGTTTGTGTTTCATGAATTTATCCTGATGCCAGAAAATAGCTGCTTCAATGCCTGATTTCTGATATTTAGGAGTTATCCCCATGATCAGAATCCGGGTTCTGTTCATTAATTTTGTTTGTTTGTAATAAAGGAACTTCAGGATATTAATGAAATTCATTTTGCCATTCAGCTTTTTCAAAATCTGATTGATATCAGGAATCATGATAAACAAGGCAATCGGAACTCCATCGTGATAGGCATACCAGATCATTTCCGGATCGATGATTGGTTTCGCGGTTTTGATAAAATCGCGTATCTCATCTTTATCAAGCGGTTCGAAATGTTCATGAAAACGCCATGCTTCGTCATAAATGTAACAGAAATCATCAACAAATTTCTCGGCCTTGTCAAACGAAAAATGTTCAAATGTATAACCAGGTTTTTTAGCAACCCAACCTGCTATTTTCCAGAAACGTTCCGGAAATGGTTTGGAATAATCGACATGATAGCTGAACTGCTGAAAATAAATACCAAACCCATATTGTTTAAACAAATCGACGTAATAAGGCAGATTATAGGGCATTCCAAAACCCTGATGCATAAAACCATCGGCAAGAAGACCCCAATTCATGTAATTCTCGCCAAAATTTACGGGTCCATCCATGGCTTCCATGCCGCGTTCCCGGAGCCATTCGCGTGTTGCATCGAACAACATATCAGCTGCTTCCTGATCATTAACACATTCGAAGAAACCGCAACCACCGGTTGGCTGTTCAAAAGTATTCGTCTTTTTTCTGTTTATAAAAGCCCCGATTCGTCCGAGCAATTGGCCTTTGTCATCAGTTAATACCCAGCGGATGGCTTCTCCTGTTTTAAAAGACGCGTTTTTGGCAGGCGTGAATACATCTTCAACCATCCCTTCGAGCGGACAGGACCAATTGGAATCGTTCTTATAAATCAGATGCGGAACCTGATGAAAAAGCTTTCGTGTCTGTTTATCAACGACTTCTATTATTTGCATAGCTTTAAAATTTGGTGTTCAATTTACACAATTTTATGGACTTCCGGTCTTACCCATTTATTCCTCAATAATTGTCAATCTTTCGAAAGGTTTGCTCCGATCGAACAGATAACGTAATGTTTCGTGTGTTTTAGCATATTTGCTTCCAACAGAATGAAAGAGGGCAATCATTTTCGGGTTAAAATCGCCGACCCAACTCAATTCAATTTCGTTATACCAGGGTTTCTTTTGCATTACCTGTCTGAGTTGCCAAAAAATACCTGATTCAATCCCACTGCCCTGAAATTTGGGTATTACGCCCATAACCAAAACCCTGCAGCGTGTCATTTTCTTTCTTTTCTTCAGGTATAAGATTTTTAGAATGTTAAAAAGGCTTAGCTTACCGTTCTTCATCTGGTTTAAAATCTGGTTTAAATCCGGAATCATCATAAAAAAGGCTATCGGCTCATTTTTATAGTAAACATACCAGATAAAATCTTCCTCGATCAGCATTCGGGCATCTTTAATCATGATTTTCAGATCGTTAGGATCGACAGGTTTAAAATTGGTATGCTTGTCCCATGCCTGCTGATAGATGGTTATAAAATCAGCGATGCAACGGTCCTGTTCTTTAAACGAAAAGGTTTTGTAATGAAAATCCTTCTTTTTGGAAACCCACTCTGCTATTTTCCAGAATCGATCCGGAAGATCGGCGCTGGTAATGTCAAGATGATAACTGAATTGCCGGTAATAGGTCTGAAATCCGTATCTTTCAAAAAGCTTTTTGTAATAAGGTGGATGGTACTGCATCCCGAAACCTTGCTGCTGAAAACCATCGACCAGTAAACCCCAGTTATAAAAATTATCCCCGAAATTTACAGGACCGTCCATGGCAGTTAATCCTTCATTTTTCAGCCAATCCCGGGCAGTATCAAAAAGAAGTACGGCAGCTTCGTTATTGTCAAAACATTCAAAAAAGCCAATACCTCCAGCTTGTTCTCTTTGTTCTTCGATTTTACTTCGATCGTAAAAAGCGGCAATTCTTCCAATAACGTGTTCGCCTTCTTTAACAAGCCATCGGCATGCAGCTCCCTGAATAAATCCTGTATTCTTTTTGGGGTCGAAAACATCTTCGATCATCACCCGCAAGGGACCAACCCAATTTTCATCCTTCCTGTAAATATGTGATGGTAGCTCATGAAATGCTGTAAGTGTTTTTTTATCAGTAACCTGAATGATTTCCATATCGCCCTTCTCCCTCTTTCGTTTGGCGGGCTAAAATTAGTATTAATAGGCGATAAATAAAAACAGGGACCAAAGTCCCTGTCAAGTATCTGATATCCTGAAAATTCCGAAAATTAATTGCGGCTGGATAATTTGGAAAGTAAACGGAGCATTTCGAGGTACAACCAAATCAGAGTAACCATCAAACCGAATGCACCATACCATTCCATGAATTTAGGTGCCCTTGCATTTACCCCTTTCATAATCATGTCAAAATCAAGAATCAGATTGAGTGCGGCAACCACAACGACTACCAAACTAAAACCAATTCCCACCAAACCATTTTCGTACATAAAACCGAAATTAGCACCAAACATACCGGCAATAAAACTAACCATATAAACCAGTGCAATACCACCGGTTGCAGCTAAAATGACTGTCCTGAATTTTTCAGTTGCACGGATAGTTCCTGAACGGAACAACAAGAGCATGATAAAGAATACTCCAAATGTCAGCATAACTGCACGCATGACCAATCCGGGATACATCGCCTCAAACATGGCAGAAATTGCCCCTAGGAACAAACCTTCAAAAACCGCATAAATAGGGGCAGTCATGGCTGCACGACGTGGACTGAAAGTTGTAATCAGTGCAACAATAAAACCGCCGATAGCGCCACCGATCATCCAGCCAATTACTCCGGGAGGAATAGCTCCTGGCGTTGCTGGATCAAAGGCACCAAAAAATTTGCGCCATGTAAAAGTGGCAGCAAAAATGACTATCAGAAGCATCAGACCGGTTTTATTGACTGTACCGTTCACGGTCATCACTCCGCTGTCAGTGCTGGTAGCTGTCTGATTAAATATATTCTTCCCAAATACCGGGTTCGATGATTTTGTAATATCCATTGTTTTAAATTTTAATTTCGGGTCTATGAATAAAAACTGTACCAAAAATAATCAGGCATTTCGAAATTCATCCGGACGTTAAGCATTCTTAACAAATAATTCCTGTGCATAATCACTCTTCAGCTCGGTCAATATCAAATCAGCAAGGCTGCTACTACATTCCGAATCAAGCTCTTTTAGCCCTTCAGCAAACAATATAGCTGTTTCATTCATGATCTTGCTCTTCATCCCAAGCAGAATGAACGAACGGTAAAAAACCTGTTTGAGATTCGGGTCCTTGGCCAAAGGTGACAAAACGTCGAAAAAAGGTTCAAAAATCTCATCGATGGCAGATTTTTCAGTTAATGACAGCCGTCCCATCAGGTGAAGTCCGGCAAAGCGAACCAAATGTTTCTTTCCACGGCACCATTCCAGCGATTTCACAAAAGCAAATTTTGTTTTAGCCCATAAATAGGTATTCAATGCTTCAGCAATTTCAGTAGTTTCCAGACTTTTTGTCCAGTAATCCATTTGCTCTTCGGTCACCTCAGCCGGAACATCAAGCATTGCTGCCAAAATCATGGTTTCTCTCCATTGTTTGTTCCACAACTTCAGGGCCAGCAAATGATTGGGCTCGAATTGAGAAGCAATATCGCGCAGCGAAATAATGGAAGCGCCCCAATTCATCTTGTAGATCAGGCCGTATTCTTTCATCTGATCAACTGTTACTCCGTTTTTAGACAAACGTACCTTGTTTAGAATCTGACGAAATTGCTGCTCCTGTTGCGGGTCATCAATAATAAAATCCATACTAATAAATTAGATGTTCAATCACAAAAAATTCAGACACCAAAACTAATGAATAAAGTAAATGCTGTGTCACATGTAAGTAAGTTGTTAAGCCGAGCCCGCATGTTTTCCTAACAAAAACGATCAGCACCAATTTTTCAAAACATTGGCATAAACGATTCCGCAGGCAACTCAGGCCAAGCCCCAAAATCGTACAAAGCACAGACTAAGAGCAACATTTACGACTATTTCCATAAATAAGGCTCACATATTTGCTTTGTTTTTCTGTAACCCAATCAGGATGATTTGCGGAAACAGAAGCCTGCTCACGATCAACAACAAATAAATATTAAATATGGTGGCACTTCCACTAAAGTTAACATTAAAAATTACCGGGAAAACCCGGTGTGACACAATCATCATTATTCCGGATAAAGGGAACAGCCAGGATCCCAGATTTTGTATATTATGTCTGATCTTTTCCTGATTGGATTTCAACATGCAACGATTCGTAAATCCAGTCAACATGAAAGTGTTAAATGCATTAGCCAATAACAAAACCAAAAGATGCCAATAAAATCGGGGATTTGGTAGAGACGCACGGCCGTGCGTCTCTACATCAACATTTCATGGATGTACAACCGGATTCAAACCAGATCACAGGCATCTGCCGGCATCCAATGCTTTTCTTTTCCTTCCCATTTGATGTTACATCCGATGGGGTTTGTGACAGGTACCGAAACCGGCCGGCCGGAAAGCAGTTCAGAAAGTGCGCGTTCCAGATCATTAACCGTTATTTTTGAAGCATCCCGTGGCTGATCAACAGCGCGTCCGGTATAAACCAGCTCCCGGTTTTCGTTAAACACAAAAAAATGAGGTGTTCTCAGTGCTCCGTAAACCAAAGCGACATCCTGTGTTTCATCATGAAGATAAAGCCAGGGAAACAGGTTCTCATTCATCCGGGAAACCATATTTTCAAAACTATCCTCTTCGTAGGTATTTGCACTGTTCGAATTGATGGCGACAAAACGAACTCCTTCCGGGAAAAAGCGGGTTGCTGTGCGGCGGGTGAGCTCATCACTTCCAAGCACATAAGGGCAATGATTGCAGGTGAAAAACACAATCAGAATGCGGGCATCTGAAAAATCGGACAACTGATAGAATTTTTCATCCGTGGCTTTCAGGTTAAAATCCTTAACCGGACTTCCAATTTGTAAAGAATAAGACATAATTGCTGAATTTATTGGTCTGAAAAAATAAACAATTTTCAGGAAGAAATGATCACAAAAAAAAGTCGTTAACCGGGAAGATGAACCCAACTTAACGACTTTGATCAAATCAATTATTTTGATAAACCCTACTTAAGCCCGAAATCAATCTTCTTCCGAATTAGTGATTATTTTTTTGTTTTTCAGAACGTTAACAATCACATCAACAATATGATCGTCGACCATTGTAGAGTAATTAAATATCAGGTCGAAATCGTTGTTGTCCAGTTCGCGACCTGCCACGTGTTCAACAAATAAATCACGTTGACGATCAACCTCCAGTACGTATTCCTGTGCATCGGCCCATGACAGGTTACTGATCTGCATAATCCGGTTAATCCGCCAATCGAGTGGTGCCTGCAGTCGTATGCTTAGCCGTTTGGGAATATCCTGTGCAATCACGTTGGCTGCCCTGCCAACAATGATGAAATGACCTTCTTCGGCAATGCTGCGAACAACATCTGTAACCGTGTCAATCACCTGCTGATCATCGTCATCATATACTTTGGAAGTGGAAAAAGCAGTAGTCACGTCACGAATGCTTTGTTTGGCCTCGCGTAAGAATACATTTCGGATTTTATTCGTGTCTGTTTCCAGTTCCTGAGCCGCCAATTCTATAATTTCTTTGCTTACCCATTTCCATTCCACATCGGTTTTGGTTTCCGAAAGATAATTGTACCCAGTCAGAATTTTGGAAAGTTTGGTTGCAATGCGTTTGGCAGAACATCCGCATTCCCTGGAAATTGTAACTACCGGACCCAGATGTTGAGTTTTTCCACTTCGTCTCTGTCCGGTTTGTTCGAAGTAATGGCTTAAAAAGTCTTTCATTGGGTTGGAATATTAAATGTTAGGGTCAACTTCAATTCATCTGTTAAAACTACAAATGAATTAACTGAGAAAAAAGCTAAACTGTTTTAGAATACCTTTATTCCCTTATGTTTTTAAAACTGTTTCCCGGAACAAGACATATAACTGCATAAAAAAGGTTAAATTCTGATTCCTGTTTATACCCATTCTAATTTAATTCCGTTCTTTTGTAACTGAGATTAATCAAGCCTTGATTTGTCTAAAAAATCAATCATTTTGTTCCAATCAAAATTTCCAGCACCATGAAACCATATGTTATTGCATTTTGCCTATCAGGCATGATTCTCCTGACCATTTCGTGCCAAAATAAACGGAAAGGAACGCCTGACCCGCTTGACCCTCTGGCATCGCACATAGATACAACCGTCATCCCTGGAAATGATTTTTTCCAGTATGCCAACGGAAAATGGTTTGATGAAAATCCGATCGCATCCAGCGAACAAAGCAGCGGCATTTGGCAAGTCATTCAGGACACCATCAATTCTGAAATCCTTAGAATCTGCCAAACAAGCGCGCAAACCGCGTCCGACAAGGGAAGCAAAAAACAAAAAATTGGCGATTTTTACTTTTCAGGAATGGATAGCATCAGACTGAATCAGGCAGGAATTACAACTATTCAGCAGTATTTGGATCACATTGACGAGGTGACGGATTTAAACCAGCTGATTTCTGCCGTTGCTTTCGTTCACAGCAGCGCAGGATCACCCATGTTTGGATTCGGGATTGAACAGGACAGCAAAATCAGCAGTGAAAATGCAGTAACGATCTGGCAGGGAGGGCTCAGTCTTCCCGATCGTTCGTATTATTTCGAGAATGATGAACGAACAGTACAAATCCGTACAAAATTTCTGAAACACCTTGAAAATACATTCAGGATTTTGAATTACGACCAACAAAAAGCAATATCAGCAGCTGCACATCAACTGAAACTTGAAACTGCATTAGCTTCAGCATCACGCAAAAAGGAAGACACCCGCGATCCGTTGAAAAACTACACCAAACTCTCGTTCAGCCAGCTTTCAGACTTAACTCCGAACTTCAACTGGCAGTTATTCTTTTTGGAAACCAATCTCGAAAACGTTGATACCGTTATTGTTGGTCAGCCTGAATTTCTTTCGGCATTGAATAAAGATCTGAAAAAATTCCCTCTTGAAACCTGGAAAAACTACCTGAAATATCAGCTTGCACGGGGCTTGTCCTCCTACCTCAACGACAGCATTTACCATGAAATGTTCAGCTTTTATTCTCAAACCATCCGGGGAATTGAGCAGCCCAAACCACGGTGGAAAAGAGTAGTTGGACAAACTGATGATTTTCTTGGAGAACTGATCGGGCAGGTTTTCGTAGCGGAATATTTGCCAATCGGAACCAAAGAAAAACTGGTTGAAATTGGCAACGCGGTTAAAACCGTATATCGCACCCGGATTAAAAATTTGGACTGGATGAGCGATGTGACCAAGGGAAAAGCGATCAGAAAACTCGATACAATGATTATGAAAGTCGGGTATCCAGATCATTGGAAAGACCTCAGCAGCATGGAAATCACACGTGATTCGTATGTGCAAAATGCCATTCATGCCAACCAGTGGCACTTCAGATACATGATTTCCAAATTCGGGAAACCGGTCGACCGAACCGAATGGCAACTGCAACCACAGACCTACAACGCGTATTACAATCCATCCAACAACGAACTTGTGGTACCGGGCTGCAACATTATTGTACCGGGATACGAACGAAAACTGGCCGACGACGCCATTTTATATGCCATTATTGGCGGATCAACTTTCGGGCACGAAATGACGCATGGATTCGATGATCAGGGAAGTAAATTTGATGCCAGCGGAAATCTGAATAACTGGTGGACACCTGATGACAGCATCAAATTCTACAACAAAACCAGAATGATGGTGAGACAATTCAATCAATACATTCCAGTTGACGACCTTCACATTAACGGTGAACTTACACTGGGCGAAAACATCGCCGATCTGGGCGGAATCATCATGGGATACGAAGCATTCAAAAAAACAAAACAATACCTTTATCAGGAAAAAATTGACAAGCTAAGCCCTGACCAAAGGTTCTTCCTCGGATTTGCCCTTGCCTGGATGGTCAATCAGCGCCCCGAAGCCATTGCCAACCAGGTTCGAAGCGACGTACATTCTCCGGCAAAATACCGGGTTATCGGTACGCTTTCAAATGTGCCTGAATTTTATACCGCTTTTGGTGTAAAAGAAGGACAAAAAATGTGGCGACCCGACAGTTTAATTGTCCGAATCTGGTAAACAAGTATCATAAAACGCGTACGGTCAGGACATGTCCTGACCATACCTTACAATTCTTACACTTGGAAGTTCACGTAGTCAGGACATGTCCTGACCTTACATTTCTCCCAACTTCCTGATTTTTGATCTGGTTTCTTCCCCGTTCCAGGATCAATTCGGAGAGACTGTTTTAATCGATACAATTTATTTCCGAAGGGATTTAAGCTTAGTTTTAATCGAATTGAAACAATCTCTTATACGATAAGAAATCATAGATCATTAGTTTTGCGAATCAACAAACAAAGCTCCTTGGTTCGAACATCACTCCCAACAGATTATTCGATCGATACAAAAAGCAGCGATTAATGAATAAAAAACGAATACGCCTGTCAACAAAATCACAGTGGACGGGTTCCTCTGTTTTTATTTGGTTGAATTTAAAAAAAGTCTGAAATTTCAAGACTGAAGATTTAAATATAGCTATATGAATAAAAAAATACTTATCCTGCTGATTACGGGCATCCTGGGCATTGCTGCAACAGCTCAAACCCCGGGAGAGAATAACATTTTTACAGTAAAGAGAACACCTGAACCTTTTTTGTTTTCGGTGACCACTTTAACCCCGCAAGATCTGACATGGAGCCTGAATTATTCAGGTAGTTATGGTGAACGGGTAACCGGTCCTTTTGGATACGACGGGGTCGGACAACAATTGGCAGTAAAAGGATACCTGGGAAGCCGATTTACTTTATACGCGAATGCTTCTTTTGGTTTTCCAGGTGAAAACAATACTGCCAGTGCGCAGCAAGCCGAAATCATACATGATTTTATTGGAGGGAAAAAACCACTGGGTATACGTTTTGGTGCCGGATTAGGAGTACGCAGGGATTACAGCGATGTAAAATCGCTTTTAAGCCGGCTTACCCTGTCATTTGAGGCTCCCCGCTGGAAGGCTGGTGGCAATTTACTCTTTGAAAAAGCTTTAGCCGCAAACCGTGATCAATTTGATGTCATCACCAGCATGGGTTTCCATTACCGTTTTTTCGGCGAATTGTATGGCGGAATTGAAGCTGTAGGTGAAGATCTGGAAGGTTTCTGGGATAAAGAAGAAGCCGAAGGCGGTGCAAAATTACTGGTAGGACCTTCTATCAATATGGCACCCAAACATTCAAGGCTTTCATTTTCCCTTTCAGGCGGACCGGTATTTTATGCCACACGAAATCAGGTTACCAACACGGGAGCAATCAGAGAACTTCCATCTCAATCCGGACTTACGATAAGGGCAAGGGTTGCATTTAATTTATCCGGTTCCTGAAAACAACAGGTTGCTAAATAAATAATAGGATTATCAGTTTATTTACCCACACAAGCAGCTAAAATAAAATAATGTCATATTCAAATCCCGCTAACCTCAGAACTTACGCCATCCAAAAGTGTTTTCGATGCGGGCAGCAAAAGCCACTTCAGGAGTTGTGGATGAAACACGACAATTAATAGTTGTCATTTATCGTTTCAGGACAACTTAATAACCACTTAAATGATACCTTGAACGACTTATGAATTACCTTCGTGAAACAAACGGATATTCAAGAGATCAATTGGAAATCCGGAATTATCAGTAACTCATTTAATAAAAAAAAACGAATGAAACATATTATATTCTATTCTCTCCTGGGATTTGTGATCAGTTTATCGGCATGCCGCTCTTTTGTAAACACACAGACTACCTCAGTTGATGAAAAAATGCGCCACCATGCGGCTTACGATGACAGTACCCTAAACCGCACATTACTGCCGGTTATGATGCCATACAACCGCATTATTGATCCGGCCGGTAAAGTGATCGTTTTTGGAAGTCCTGACGTAGAGAACCATAGTCTGGATATCCAGTTAATTCCTGGATCCGGTTTATTCGCAGTTGAAGATCGTTACGGAATCGCTATACTCGACAGCCGGCACTATGAAATAATCGCCCGGTGGAGCTATCTTGATGAAGTTCCATACAAAGGATATATGAGTACCTATTCGGGGATTCAGGTCATCCAAACAGGCGCTGAAGTTCAGATTTTCTGGAGTGCCGCGAACGGGAACAATCATCAGTCGAAAGTTTTTCAGGCAAATTGGGATGGAAACAAATTAAGCATCGTAAATACCCTGGATTTTGGTCCGGAAGGAGATTCTCCCTTAGCCTTGCCAAACGAACTGGCCATTCAGGAGGAAAACGGGAAACAGTATTTATATGTCGTGTTGAATGGCAATAATAAGCTGTCAAAAATTGATTTGGAAACAAGGGAACTTGTCTGGTCGGTGAATACAGGAGTTGCTCCTTACGGCCTCCTGATTCATAAAAACAAAGCCTTTGTGACGAACTGGGGAGGAAATATTCCAACTAAAAATACTCCGGAAGAAACTGCAGGAGTACCTTACGGGAAAGTTTATACTGACCCCAAAACCGGAGCGACCAATTCCGGTTCGGTGACCGTTTTTACTTTAACTGACGGAAAGGTCATTCAGAATATTCCGGTAGGTCTTCATCCGAACGATCTCATCAACAGTCATGATGGGAAATACATTTATGTCAGCAACAGCAACAGTGATAATATATCAGTCATTGATACAGAGACGCTCGAAACGATTGAAACCATATCCGTAAAAATAAATCAGGGAGAACATGGTTTTATTGGCGATTCTCCAAATGCATTAGCGATTAGTCAGGATGATACCCATTTATATGTTGCCAACGGAATGGATAATGCCGTTGCAGTTATAAAGCTGGATTCATCGAATAAGAACAGTAAAATTGAAGGTTTTATCCCGACAGAAGCTTATCCCGGCGGACTGGCGATTTATGAAAACACCATCTTCGTAACCAATCTGGAGGGAGAAGGGGCCCGTGTAAACAGCCGGAAAATGAATCATCCGGATGAAATCACCAAAAAGGTAAACGCAGGAGCGTACAATTCTCATCACCAAAAAGCGACCGTTTCTGTCATTCCATTGCCGAATAAGGTACAATTGACAAACTATACAGAAAAGGTAAAAACACAGATGCTGAATTTCAGAACAGATCTTGCCCGCTTATCTCCCAGAGACAGACAACCTGCCAGACCCATGCCTGAGCGAATCGGAGAACCTTCGGTATTTAAGCATGTCATTTACATTATTAAGGAAAACCGCACGTATGATCAGGTTCTGGGTGATATGCCGGAAGGTAACGGGCAAAAAGAGTTATGCATTTTCGGAGATAGTGTTACACCGAATCAACATCAGCTGGCCCGCAATTTTTTGTTACTTGATAACTATTATGCCTCCGGAAAGTGTTCTGCAGAAGGGCATCAATGGACGGATGCCGCAATGGTAACCGATTACGTGGAAAAAAATGTGCGTGCATGGTTCAGAAGTTATCCGCATGTGCAAAACGATGCATTGGTTTACAATCAAAAAGGATTTATCTGGAATAATGCGGCCGATCATGGGAAAACAGTCCGTATTTATGGCGAGGCAAGCATTCCCGAAATGGATTCAAAGCTAAGCTGGACAGATATTTATGAAAACTACATGGCAGGTAAACCGCTGGTTTTTCACAATACAACAACCATATCACGGGTAGCACCGATGCTTTCTCAAAACTATCCCGGATCTGACGAGTTAAAAATTACGGATCAGGTGCGAGCCAGTGCCTTTATTCAGGAACTAAACGAATACGAACAAATGTCCGGAGATCAGTTTCCGGAATTATCCGTTATGGCATTATCCCTGGACCATACAACCGGCTCAAGACCCGGTATGCCCACTCCGCGAGCAATGGTTGCAGACAATGATCTGGCATTAGGCCGGATTATAGAGGCCGTCAGCAAAAGTCGCTTTTGGGCAAATACGGTCATTTTTGTTACTGAAGATGATTCACAGGCCGGATGGGATCATGTTTCTGCATACCGGACTACCGGGTTTGTGGTAAGCCCTTACAGTCACACGGGGAAAAAGATATCCACAAATTACAATCAAACTTGCGTTGTGCGCTCTATCGAGCAAATATTGGGAATTCCTCCGATGAACCTGATGGATGCTACTGCTTTACCGATGTTTGATTGTTTTGAGAATGAAGCCCTACCCGATTCGTATACCGCTGTCGCAAATAAAATACCTCTCAATGAGATGAATCCGGAACTGAGTTCTTTAACCGGTCTGGCCTTATCTTTCGCCGAACAATCATTACGTCCGGAATACGATCATATTGATGCGGGGAATGATGATGTTTTAAACCGTATTCTCTGGTACAGCAGAAAAGGAAACCAAGCCTATCCTACTGCATTTGCAGGTTCTGATGACGACGACGATTAACAATCCGGGTTTCTGTTCAACGGAGTTCACCAGAACTTGCGTTGAACAGCTTTTCCATCTCGGTGATCAATTCAAGTTCTTGCGGAAAATTAAAACAATTGACTGCAGGATAACATTTTGCCCTCAGGCCGGACTGGCTCTTTTCCCAATCCCTGCACGCGGCAAGCTGTGATGAAAAGGAAGCAAAAATCCGATGGCAGTGGATAAGCAATTGTGCAAATCCACATACACGTTGTTATTCAAGCTTTCGGGGAGGCTGATGCTCTGGCTCCGATTTCTTCTTTTTTTTAGGAAGAGGAAGATCTTTACTGATCGGTAATGGTTCAGAAATTACGGTCGGAACCGGAATACGAAAAATGTCTTCTTTGTTTTTAGGACGCAATTCTTTCTGCCAGTTAAAGCCTGGAAGAAGTTTATCACCTTCTTCCAATTCGGCCATAGGCTTGACTTCGCCTTCCGGAGATTTAATGAAGGTAATCCTTTTGACTTTACCTTCGCTCAGGGAAATGTTGATTTTACTACTCACTGCATTGTTTAGCCCGATTATACCATTTTGGTCGCGGGCATAGTAGTTAGACTGGCCATTTCCGTCAACAAAAATTTTATACAGGCTGTTGTTGCGAATAAATCCAGTCATATCCTTCCCCTTGATCTGGTTGAACCGAAGGCTGTCATCTTCCATGGCAATGATAAACGCATCCTCTTTCATCCTGACCTCATCGGGATCCCTGGAACGGTTAATCATTTCAATGTAATTGGCCGATATCTGATTATTGTCTGACCAAATCACCGGATCGGTATACATCTGAATCGTTGAATCGTTTGACAGGTAAACGAGCGAGTCGCACTTCCCCTGAAAATCCTTGCGAAAGAACCGAACTTTATTCCAGGCAAGAACCAGTCGTGAATTTTTAGTTGTATCAGCAGCCAGGGTATCGGCAGCCATTTTCCCGGGATCCAAATTATCCGTCGCCAGCGTATCGGTAATCAACTTACCATTGTTCATGGTATAATGAGCCAAAGAATCAGGATTCTGCACTCCGGAATTTAAAGTATCTGTAACCGCTGAGCCGGTAGTCTTTCCCGAAATCGTTGAAGCGGCAGCCAAAGAATCAGGATTCTGTTTAATCGATGATACGGTCTTCTTTTCCAGTTGATCTCTTACTAATCTGGAGGTGTTCGTGGTATCAGTTGCTAATAGTTCAGAAATCAGCTTATCAGTGATCATTGTATGAATTTCCAGCGTATCAGCAGCCAGCATGTCGTTGAGAAATGTGTTTTTTCCCAATGCCCATCCAGGTAAACTGTCGGAAGATGAAGTGTTGATCTTCATTTTATCGGCCAGCGCTCTGTTAAATTTCGTGGAGTCGGGCATTGTTATCAAACGATCGGCGTGCAAATAAAGAGTATCGGTTTCGGAATACTGAATAAGCACTGCCATATCGGAAGCCGATGCCATTTTCGTCAGGTCGTTATACTGAACCCGGTTTCCCAGCACAATAATGCTGTTTTCAATATCCTGAATCCGGGCATGCCCCATAGCCAGTCCTTCACCATTCACCTTGTCGTAAAAAATCGAATCAGCTTTTACCTTTTGTTTTCCATTCCAGATCCTGGGATTTTTGGTCAGCCTGGCAAAACCTTTCATACTGTCGTACCAGCCATATTCAGCATACAAGGTATCCTTATCGTTGTATATAAGAGTTGGACCTTCAATGTAAACCTTTTTGGTCTCGGTGAAGTAAATAAGGGTTTCCGATCTGATTTTATAATCCTTGGTTAGCCCATCCACATTGGTTTTAAAAAAAGCCTTTTTATCATTGACATAATACTGTCCGATGAGAGAGGTCAGCACATTGGTCGAATCCTTCACTGTTCCTGAGTAATTGTACGATGCGAGATCGTTGACCATAGAATAATCAAGTGAGTCAGTGGTCAGGGTTACTTTTTTGTCGATCAGTCTGACATTACGACGCGCCTTGGCCAGTTTGGTTCCGGGATCGTAATGGATAAAATCAGCATACATGTTAAGCGTATCGCCGCGAATGATATGAACGTTACCAAAAGCATCCACCGTGTTGTTGGTATACGAATACATGCTGTCGCACCACATCAGCGCTCCATCGACAGTGATGTTGACATGACCAAGCAGACGTTGAGCATTGGCAACAATCTGTTCGTTGTGATTCATCAGATCGGCATTTAAAATATCTACCTTTTTTTTGCTCTGAGCCAGAATGTTTCCAGAAAATGCCAGAAAGCAGAAAAGTCCAGGAAGGACCAGTCTGCTATATATTTGTGTGATTTTACCTTTTTTTGTCATTCAGCTTATTGCATCAATTCCGAAATAATGTCTTCCACCGAAAGATTTTCAGCTTCAGCTTTGTAGTTTTTAATAATCCGGTGCCGGAGAATACTTACGGCCACTTTCTTAATGTCATCAATATCCGGAGAGTATTTTCCCTGAAGGGCAGCCAGCGTTTTAGCCCCCAAAACCATGTATTGCGAAGCGCGCGGACCTGCACCCCACTTGAGGTATTTGTTGCTTATCGGTGCTGCGAGCTCGGTGTTGGGTCGTGTTTTGGCCGATAAGGTAACTGCATATTTCAACACGTTTTCGTTCACCGGAACTTTCAGAACCAAATCCTGAAAATAACGGATTTCTTCCTTGGAAATAATTTCATTCAATTGGGTTGAAAAATCTGAGGTCGTATTCCTGACAATCGTCAATTCGTCCTGAAATTTAGGATAATCAAGCCAGATTGAAAACATAAAACGGTCGAGTTGAGCTTCGGGCAGAGGATAAGTTCCTTCCTGTTCAATCGGGTTTTGAGTAGCCAGCACGAAAAAAGGCTTATCCAGTTCGTATTTCTGACCTGCAGCCGTTACTGTCCGTTCCTGCATGGCTTCGAGCAGTGCAGCCTGAGTTTTTGGCGGAGTACGATTGATTTCGTCGGCCAGGATTATATTGGCGAAAATAGGTCCGCGAATAAATTTAAATTCACGATCCTTATCCAGAATTTCAGTTCCGATAATGTCGGAAGGCATCAGGTCGGGAGTAAACTGAATACGTTTATACTGAAGACCAAGCACTTCAGAAATGGTATTTACAAGCAGCGTTTTGGCAAGTCCAGGAACGCCAATAAGCAGACAATGCCCACGGCTGAACATGGCAACCAGAACCTGATCGATGATTTCATCCTGTCCGTAAATACGTTTTTTTATCTCCGAACGCAACTGATCAAACTTATTGCTCAGTGCGTTTACTGCTTCAACCTCATTTTTAAATGTCATCTTCAATCTTCCTGTACGGTTATAAAAGGACTCAGTGTCAGTTCAGTTCTTTCTTCTTCCATTTGGCCGAAAGTGTTTACTATTCCTTCAGAATTTTCAGGAGAACGGTTTTCTCGTATTCGACTACCCGGAACAACCTCCCTGTCAAATGAAAATTCGTTTCATTTTGATCTAAAGTCCTGATTCGAAGCAAAGTTTAACCTTCGCACACTTTAGGCTCTTTTTTCTACTTCATCCAACCCTGATATTTGAAATTGCAATTCAAGTAAGTATCGTCGACGTGCACATAGGTTCCTGACTGTTTATCCCTAATCCATTGGTCAAGAGCTTTCTCTTTTTTGAAACCCATATATATGTTACTCAACTCGACGTAATCTTCGCGCAGATTGGCCTTGTGTGCCGGAGTGTTCTTTATGAGTTTCACAATTTTATACACTGGCCGTTGTTTGTCGTCGAGTGTTTTGAATGGTTTTGAGATTTCATTGATGTTCATTGTGGTGACAATCTTACTTACATCAGGATCCAGTTCGCTCAACCTCCATTTGGTATCTCCGGTTTCAGGATTGATAACCATTCCACCATTGTTGCGTGAGTTTTTATCGTATGACCAGCGTACAGCAGCTTCTTCAAACCTAAAAGTTCCTTTCCTGATAAAATCAGCAATACTGTCGATTTGGCTAAAAGCTCTTTCCATAGCTTCCGGAGTAACTTTTGGTTTCATAATGATGTGGCGGGTTTTGATTTGTTCACCTTTGCGATCCATTACCTGGATGATGTGGTATCCAAAATCACTTTTCACCACGTTGGAAATTTTATCGCCTTTCAGGTTAAATGCAGCAGCAGCGTATGCCGGATCAAGATTTCCTCTTCCCATGTAGTCGAGTTCTCCACCGTTACTTGCAGCTCCGTCTTCGGAATAAATAACAGCCAATGCAGCAAAACTACTTTCTCCGCTTTCAATACGGCGTTTAAATTCCCGCAAGGCTGACTTGATTCTATCTTCTTCTTCAAGGCTAACGAGCGGCAATACAGTAATCTGCGCATATTCAAGCTGTGCATCAATTTGAGGAATTTCGTCTTCCGGCAGATTTTTAAAGTGGTAACGTACCTGGGCTGGAGTAACGGTAACCTTATCAAGAATTTTATTCTGCATCTGTTGAGTCATCTGCTGATTTTTGATGACTTCTTCCAGATCAGCTTTCAACTGGACAATTGGTTTTTTAAAATAGGCTTCCACCTCTTTTTCTGAACCGAGATGGGAGACAAAGTACTGGATCCGTTGATCTAATTGTTGATTCAACTGACTATCACTAACCGTGATCGTGGTATCCATTTCAGCTTCTGCAAGGAGTAGCTTTTCCACCAGAAAATTTTCCAGAATCTCACATTTCATATCGCCTTCGGTGGTTATACCCTGTGCTTGTTGTTGCTGAAACATGCTTTCAATATCCGACTTCAGAATGATGTTCTTTCCTACTACAGCCACAATCTGGTCAACGATTTTATCCTGTGCATTGGTTTGATTGCTAAATACAACACATCCCAACAGTATAAATAAACCAATTAGTTTCTTGATCATAAACGATTATTTTTTGTTTTAAATAGTTTCACCTTATTGTTATTAATGCCTTCCTTGTATATATCTTTTTCAAGTTGTTTTAAAAACTCGATTTTCTGTTTGCTTAAAATCAGGTTCCGAATGTCGTTTTGAACATATTCAATCGGCGAAACCGTACCCTCCTTGCGATAATCACGGATGCAGACAATATAGTAATAATTCATATCACTGCTTTCGATGAAGCGGTTTGTTTGCAGAAACTTGTTCTGGTCGGTTATTTCAACAGGTGTATTTTTCAACACCAGATCAGCAGTAACCCACTGATCATTGAAACGGTCATAGGCTTTGGCATAACTCATACAATATTCGTTCAGTTTAGCCTCTTTCTCCGGATCACCGACGGCACACAAATCCTTAATATGTTCAGGGCTCGAAACCTCAATCGGAACCTTTATGTAAACGGCTTTTACGATATTTCGGTTCAGGATGAAACTTTCCCTGTGCTCCTTGAAATACTCCTGAATATCGGATTCATTAACCGTAGTATCCATTTTTTCTTTCATCAGCTCTTTTTTATACCTGTAAACAAGAAGCGAACTGCGGTATTCTTCCAGTTCTGTGCTTACATCTTTCATCGTATCGTCCAGGCTCTGTTCGGCTTTTAAAAGTAGAAGTTCGCGATGAATCCATTTTTTAATATAATCATCAGCCCATAGTGCACTGTCGGTCGCATCCAGATAATCAGGTATGTTTCCCGAAAGTTCCTTCATCGTCAAAACCCTATCACCTACCTTAACCAAAGGCTCGCCAGTATTTACAAATAAGTTACAGGCCGTCAGTAAAAGCGCCATAAAACTGATATATACAACAAATTTTCTCATTCAATCTCCTGAATTTTCTTGAGTACTTTTTTATGAATATGGACAGGATATTTCTTTTTTAAAGAATCAATCCATTCTTGTTCAATCTGTTCCTGAAAATCGGAAGCATAAAGTCCAGTCGCATCCTTCAATGATTTTTGCTCATTGTGAACAATCTTTCCGTGGACAAAGGTAGTTGTTTCATCAAAACCTAAAGGTTTTGGTCCATTCCAAATGAAATAATCCACCACCGGATCTTCTCCCTTTTCAACAGCGACTTCAGTAATCAGAATATTATTTTCGGTTTTGGTGTTAAAAACATCAGTGAGTTCCGGCTTGCTCACTTCTTTTTTATCCATTAAAGACTCAATTATGGCGCGGGTTTCTATGTCTTTGGCCTTTAAGATCCAACCTTTAAAACGATCGTTCCAGTAATATTTCTTAGTGGTCTGGCTAAAATAATTTTGAAGGCGTATGGTATCGGTTGTAGCCACATCCCAGATTTTATCTTTCGAAATATTGAAAAGCAGAATTCCGTCGTGATATTCGCTATAAACACGGGCAAATTCAGGATATTTCCGCTCAAGTTGTGTGTCTTCATAGTCCAGTAATTTCTGGTTGATGAATTTGTCGAGCATGACTTTTAATTGTGCTTCAGGATTTAACTTTTCAGGTGAATATTTCAGTTTCTGAAGAAATTCAGTAAAAGCACCTGAAGTAAACCGTTGATTAGCAAACTGAACCAGTTGATCATTTTTCATGGATTGAACAGATTCCTCCCAGTCTTTTCCCTGGATGGTATCTGAAACAGATTGAACAAGCTTTCCGAAATTCGTTTCATCAATTTTCAGCTCGTATTCAGCCCGTAATTTGCGGTCGAAAACATCATCGCTGTATTTACTGATGTCCGGATTTTTTTTGATTTTAGCTTCAAGCTCCGGCCTCATTTTATCAAAGGCTTGAGTGGTGCTCAATTCGAGCCGTTTAATGATGTGCCAGCCATATGGGGTGCGGATAACTGGTGAAATATCTCCATCATTTTTCAGTGCGAAAGAAGCTTCGGCAAACGACGGAACCATGTTTGTTGATGTGAATCGGTTCAAAACACCACCCTCAGAAGCCGACTGTTTATCATCTGAATACGTTTTGGCAAGTTCTGCGAAATCGGCTCCGGAAGTGGCTTTTAACCAGATACTGTCAGCTTCAAGTTTCAGCCTTGCAATCGTTTCTGCACTGGCTTGCTGCGGAAACATTTTCATGATGTGCGCCACTTTAATTTCTCCGGAAGTGAGCCTCTCATCGAGAACCTGAATCAGATGATAGCCAAATCGGGTCCGGACAATTTCAGAAACCTGTCCAACCGGGGTGCGGTAGGTCATGTCTTCAAAAGGATAAACCATTTGGAAAGCGCTGAAGTAGCCAAGCAACCCCTTGTTTTGAACAGCCGAAGGATCTTCGGAATATTTCGCGGCAAGTTCATTGAAATCAGCCCCGGCAATGATTTGTTTGCGCAATTCAGCGATTTTGTTCCATGCCGCCAGTGTATCAGCCGGAGAAGCTTCAGGCTTAACAAGAATAAGAAGGTGACTGACTTTTCGTTCATATTTGGTACGGTGGTAGGCAGTTTTTACCATTTCTTCGTTGAATGAAACATCCGTCAGATAAGGCTTTGCCAATTCCTTCCGGTAACCTTTCAGTTCTTCAGTAAACGAAGGAACAGTGTCATATCCCAGTCGCTCAGCTTCCAAAACTTTCAGTCTGAACCTGATGTATAGATCGAGGTATTCAACTGGTGTTTTTTTATCTTTTTCGTCCAAAACATTCGTGTTGTTTTTTCCGTAATTGGCTTCAAATTCTTCTTTGCTTACCGGAATATCGCCAATGGTTACCACTATTTCATTCTTTTTCTGGGCCGAAACGGTTAAGGTCAATAAGGCCAAAAGAATAATGAAAAATGCTCTGATCATGTTTTGAATATTAGTTATAAAATGGTCTCTTAGATACAGTTTCATTGTGCAAAATCGTTGCGACTGATTTTTATTGATTGATACGAATGCCAGATTTGCTGAAACTGACTTAGAGTTTGCTGAATATCGCCTGTCAGCTGACGAATCTTCTCGATTTCCCTTTTCACATTTTCTTTTCAATTGGTCTATCGGGAACTATAATTGGGTGATTCACTGGTTATACTTACGTCGTGTGGATGACTTTCCTGAATTCCGGAGTTGGTTATGCGGATGAATTTAGCATACTGAAGCGTTTCAATGTCTTTTGCACCACAATAACCCATTCCTGCTCTTATTCCGCCGGTAAGCTGAAGAAGGACTTCATCCAAAGATCCTTTGTACGGAACACGAGCCACGATTCCCTCCGGAACCAGCTTTTTAATATCGTCTTCCATGTCTTGAAAATACCGGTCTTTCGAACCCAATTGCATTGCTTCCAAAGACCCCATACCGCGGTAAGTTTTAAATTTACGACCCTGAAACAGAATCGTATCACCGGGAGACTCTTCAACTCCGGCGAAAAGTGATCCGGCCATTATGGAATGAGCACCGGCAGCAAGGGCTTTAACAATGTCGCCCGAATAACGTATTCCTCCATCAGCAATTACAGGAACACCGCTTTTTTTGATGGCTTTGCTCACATTGTAAATGGCCGAAAGTTGCGGAATTCCAACTCCTGCGATGACCCGGGTAGTGCAAATTGATCCGGGACCTACTCCTACTTTTACAGCATCAGCTCCTGCCAGTACCATATCCGAAGCAGCTTCGGGAGTGACAATGTTTCCTGCAACAAAATCAATTTCAGGATATCTATTTTTTGCTTTTTTGAGCATTTCAAGTACATACATTGAGTGACCGTGAGCTGTATCGATCACAATGGCATCTGCCTGCGCCCGAACCAATTCGTCAATCCGGTCGATCGTATCGCTGGCAATTCCAACAGCCGCGGCAACCCTGAGCCGTCCCTTTTCGTCTTTTGATGCCAGTGGTTTATCTTTAGCCTTGGTTATATCTTTAAAAGTCACCAAAGCAATCAGTTTGTTATTTTTGTCGACAACCGGCAATTTTTCGATCTTGTATTTCTGAAGGATAGCTGAAGCCAACTCGAGTGAAGTAGACAGATTGGTCGTAATCAGATTATCTTTGGTCATGACCTCCGAAACCAGCTTGTTCATGTCGTTTTCGAAACGAAGGTCACGGTTAGTCACAATACCCACCAGACAACCTTGTTCGTCGATAACAGGAATACCACCAATCTTAAATGTTTTCATCAGGCCAATGGCATCTCGTACGGTTTTTTCTTTCGAAATGGTGACCGGATCATAGATCATCCCGTTTTCAGCACGTTTCACACTGGTTACCTGTCTGGCTTGTTCGGTAATGCTCATGTTTTTATGAATCACGCCGATGCCACCTTCACGGGCAATAGCAATAGCCATCCGTGAGTCGGTTACCGTATCCATGGCAGCCGTCACAATGGGCGTATTCAGCCTTATATTTCGGGTAAACCAGGATGTAAGCTCAACATCTCGCGGTAAAACTTCTGAATAAGAGGGTATTAACAACACATCATCAAAAGTTAAACCTTCGGATACAACTTTATCAGCGAAAAACGACATTTATGTGTATTTTTATATTCTGGTAAAAAAACAAAACTACGAAAAAAACAG